>Ga0265295_1004187_pt1 | contig 19674 bp, 20 predicted proteins | sample Munlansysbiofilm_FD_192503 | JGI IMG/M metagenome (GOLD analysis project Ga0265295, IMG submission 192503) | Leachate microbial communities from a municipal landfill in Southern Ontario, Canada - Methane capture system biofilm | ecosystem: Engineered > Solid waste > Landfill > Unclassified ... | reverse complement strand
CCATCTGGCACCGAAGAGATTTATAAAATTTACGCCGAAAGTTTCAAAGACAGGGCACATCTGCAGCGTATTCAACAGGAGGCACAGGCCATTGTCAGTGAGACATTTCAAGCGGCAGGTGTTTAAAAAGGAGTTAATGTGGATTTCAGCTTAAAAATTTATCGTGGATTAAGACTCCTAAAGAAATGGCGATAAAGGAAGCAAATGGAAAGTTGCCTCCCAGCCAAATAAAAAACCGGAAGACAAACTCCTTAAAACAACCATAAAAGACCACAAAAAACATCAAACTGCTTTTCAAAATGATAAAAAATAAGCTTTTCAAAAAAACCAATTGATTTAAATCTTTGACATTTAAGCTTTTTTCAAATATTTCTAATATTATTACTTAAAAGTTAACCACATGGTCGACGAATGGTATCCGCTCCGACCACAACAAATGAGAATCTCCTCCGATTGCAATGCTTTTGTGAAAGTCTCATTTAGAAAAAAGAGGTATGCGTTTGAATGCAATAGAAAAACAACAGCACCTGCTAGTGAAAACTATAAAGCAGTTAAGACAGAAAAACCATATACCCAAGGATTTGATCACCCTTCTGGGAGAGACAGCAGCACTTCAGCTGGATTCAGCCCGGGACATTTCAATTAATCTCCCTGATCTTGCTCCCTGCACCCCGGGCAAGGCAGAGAGTGCAGTGAAAACCGTTCTCAGCCCTGAAACCCTTCCGCTGGATAGAAAACACATTGCTGTCTTTTTTTCACAACTCATCCAGAAAATTACAGACCAGAAAACCGTTGACCAGGAAAACCTATTGCCTCCTCCCATGGTGGAGGCGGTAACGTTGATCGGAACCGCCTTTAATAATAATGAAATCGACCTTGACGGGTGTATTGACGAATGCCTCCAGGGATCGGGACCAATCATGGACCTTTGGGCCGCAAAAACACCCAAAGCTCCGGCAGCCCTGAGCTTTCTGGTGCGGGCATCCATTGAGCCTTCACTTACGGCAGCAGTCACGGCCCTTGCAGAATGGCTCAAAGGCCAGCAATCCTCGCCAGAACAAGAGATTCGCCAGACAGGCTCCTGCCCCGTGTGCGGCAGCCTTCCCCATATGCTTGAACTCAGAGGAAAGGAAGGGTTTAGATTTGCCTTTTGCTCCCTTTGCCGACACGAATACCGCATCCGGCGGCTGGCCTGCCCCGTATGTGACAACACAGATACAGATAAGCTCAAATTTTTCACCGTTCCTGAAGAGCCGGGATTTCGTGTGGAGGCCTGCGACAGCTGCAAGAGCTACATCAAGACTATTGATTTTAGAACTTTTGACAGGAAGTCATTTCCCGCCCTCAACGACCTGGAATCCCTTGCCCTGGATTTTATAGCACAGGATCAGGGATACAGCCGGGCAACCCTTTCGGTTTGGGGGATGTAACATCAGATTTTTTTTCATTTTAATTCTATTAATTTAACAACCTCCGCCAGTCTGTAGGCGTTGATATGGAAACCCAAGGGATGATGTGATATCCCGGATGAAAGACATATATTTAACAACCAAAAAAGAGTTAAGGAGAAGCAATGAAAATTACCCGCAGAAATTTTGTAAAGCTTGCATCTGCAGCAGCAGCGAGCGTTGCAACAGCACCCGTGTTCAGAGGTCTTGGGTACGCCTCAATTACCCCGATTCAAGACCGGGCCAAATTGCTTACCCCCCAATGGAGCAAACAGACCACATCGATCTGCGCATTCTGCGCAGTGGGATGCGGCCTTCTGGTCCACACATCCCTTGAGACAAAACGGGCCATCAATGTTGAGGGTGATCCAGATCACCCCATCAACGAGGGCGCTCTCTGTGCAAAGGGAGCAGCCACCATCCAGATCTCCGAAAACCCCAACCGGACCACCAAGTGTCTTCACAGAGAACCTTTCAGCGACACCTTTGTGGAAAAGGACTGGGATTGGTGCAAACGAAGAATAGCCCGACTGATCAAGGATTCAAGGGACAAATCCTTTGAGGAGAAAAACGCCCAAGGCAAGGTTGTCAACCGAACCATGGGTATAGCCTCCATGGGCTGCGCAGCCCTTGACAATGAAGAGTGCTATGCCATGCACTGCTTCATGCGCTCCCTGGGGCTCGTGTATGTGGAACACCAGGCCCGTATCTGACACAGCGCCACAGTTGCGGCTCTGGGAGAGTCGTTTGGACGCGGTGCAATGACCAATCACTGGAACGACATAGCAAACAGTGATTGCGTACTTATCATGGGCAGCAATGCCGCAGAAAACCACCCCATTTCCTTTAAATGGGTTGTAAAGGCCCAGAAGAAAGGTGCAAAGATCATCCATGTGGATCCGAGATTCACGAGAACCTCGGCAAGATCCGACATGTACATGGCCCTTCGTTCGGGAACCGACATTGCCGTACTCGGCGGCATGATCAAGTACATTATCGACAACAAGAGTTACTTTTACGAGTACATGCGAGACTACACCAATGCAGCGTTTCTTGTGGACAAGGAGTATGGATTTGACGACGGCCTGTTCACGGGCTATGATCCTGAAACCAACGCCTATGACAAGTCCAAGTGGGCCTTTAAGATGGACAAGGACGGCGTCCCCCTGAAGGATCTGACCATGGAAGATCCCCGGTGCGTGCTCCAGCTTGTAAAAAAACACTATGAGCGCTACACCCTTGACAAGGTATCATCTATTTCAGGCCTGTCAGTAAAGGACCTTACGAGCCTGTATAAGACCTATGCAGCAACCGGGAAACCGGACAAGGCCGGAACCATCATGTATGCCATGGGCTGGACCCAGCATTCGGTGGGAGTCCAGAACATCAGGGCCATGGCCATGATTCAGCTTTTGCTCGGCAATATGGGTATTGCAGGCGGAGGAGTCAACGCCCTCAGGGGCGAGTGCAACGTGCAGGGCTCCACAGACTACGCCCTTCTCTACCACATTCTGCCGGGTTATCTTAAAACCCCCCTGGCAGGCCAGGACACCCTCGAGATCTACAACAACACCTACACCCCGAAGAGCCTGGATCCCAAAAGCGCCAACTGGTGGCAGAACTACCCCAAGTATTCGGCAAGCCTCATCAAGGCCATGTACTCGGAGGACACACCCGAGGAGGCTTATAATTTTCTGCCCCGTCTCGACTCCCACAGGGCAGACAAGTATTCCTGGATTCCCTTGATAGACCGCATGTACAGGGGAAAATTCACGGGAAGCCTCATTTGGGGGATGAATCCCGCCTGCTCCAGCCCCGACTCCGTCAAGACCAGGAAGGCCCTTACAGAGTTAGACTGGATGGTCAACGTCAATCTTTTCCAGTGTGAGACAAGCGACTTCTGGAAAGGACCGGGCATGGACCCCAAAAAGATAAAAACCGAAACTTTTTTTATTCCCTGCGCCACGGCCATTGAAAAAGAGGGGTCGGTTTCAAACTCGGGCCGCTGGATGCAGTGGCGCTATGCGGGTCCTGAACCCCTTGACGGTGTAATGACTGACGGTCATTACTTCCACGAACTGTGGGAGGAGCTTGTCCGTCTTTATCAAGAAGAAGGAGGTGCCTATCCAGACCCCATCACCCGGCTTAGCTTTAACAACATGTGTGAGAAGGATGATAAGGGAAAGTTTCATTTCAGCGCCCGGCAGACGGCAAAGCTTGCCAACGGATGGTTTACAAAGGATGTAACCATCAACGGCAAGGAGTTTAAAAAAGGTCAGCAGGTGCCTAGCTTTGCCTTTCTCCAGGACGACGGTTCAACCCTTTCAGGCAACTGGCTCTACTGCAACTCAGTAACCGATGAGGATGGCAACAAGTCCCAGCGTCGGGACCGCACCCAGACCCCTGAACAGGAACGAATAGGGCTTTTTCCCAACTGGACCTGGTGCTGGCCGGTAAACCGCCGCATCATCTATAACCGCGCATCTGTGGACATGAAGGGGAATCCCTGGAACCCTGAAAAATCCGTAATCCGCTGGGACGGAGAAAAATGGCAGGGTGATGTTCCCGACGGAGGCTGGGCTCCCGGGACCTACCATCCCTTTATCATGCAGAAGCACGGGTTTGGTCAGCTGTTCGGACCAGGCCTGGCCGACGGCCCCCTTCCAGAACACTACGAACCACTGGAATGCCCAGTTGAATCCCACCCCTTTTCTTCCCGGTTGAGCAACCCCACATCGGTGCAGATTGCAAGCGAAGAAAAGGCAGTATGCGATCCCAGGTTCCCCTTTATAGGAACCACCTACCGGATTACCGAACACTGGCAGTCAGGCTCAATAACCCGCTGGCAGCCCTGGCTTGTAGAGACAGAGCCCCAGATGTTTGCAGAGATCAGCCCCGAACTTGCAAAACTGAGGGGAATTGAAAACGGCGAACGGGTAATGCTTGAAAGCGTCCGGGGATCCATGTGGGCCATTGCCATGGTCACCGAACGAATCCAGACATTTATCATCGACGGAGCACGGCTGCACATGGTGGGCATGCCCTGGCATTACGGCTGGCTCACCCCGGTTGACGGGGGAGAAACGGCAAATATGATAACACCCAACGTGGGAGACCCCAATACGGGTATCCCGGAATACAAGGCTTTCATGCTTAACATACGAAAACTAAGGGAGGGTGAAAAATAATGAAAGGCAAAAGTTTTTTTGTAGATCTCACCCTTTGCACGGCCTGCCGAGGCTGCCAGGTGGCCTGCAAACAGTGGAAGAAACTGCCCGCTGAAAAGACCAGGAATCTGGGTTCCCACCAGAATCCCCAGGATCTTTCATCCAAAACCATTCGCCTGGTCAGGTTCAACGAGGTTAGAGACAACAAGGGTAAACTCAACTGGTTCTTTTTCCCGGAGCAGTGCCGCCACTGCATTGAGCCGCCGTGCAAGCATGTTTCAAACATGTACAACCCCAGGGCCGTGGTCCAGGACCCGGAGACAGGGGCCGTGGTTATGACCGACCAGGCCATCCTGCCCAAGGGCCGTTTTGAGACCTGGCAGCTGTGTCCCTACAGCGTTCCCCGCGTGGACGAGGAAACGGGCCTGTGGAGCAAGTGTGACATGTGCATTGACAGGGTCAAGGCCGGAATGCTGCCCGCCTGCGTTCAGAGCTGTCCCACGGGAACCATGAACTTCGGAGACAGGGATGATATGCTGGAACTTGCCGAAAAACGGCTTGCCGAAGTTAAAAAGACCAAACCCGACGCCTATCTTGCCGACCCAGAATCCGTTCGGGTAATTTATCTTTGTGAAACGGCGCCTGGAAACTACCACGATTCCCTGATTGCCTCGACAGAGACAAAGAAAAAAATGATGGCAAAGGCAGTCCAGTCCACCAAAAAAACCAGAAGGGAATTTATCACGGGCAAGTTTGGTCAAACAGACAACCGGGCTTAACAAAAAACAGACAAGGGTAAGCTTCCCGGTCCACCAGCGCCCCAAGGTACACTGGTGGAACTTTGAAGCTTGCCTCAACCATACTGGAGAATAAAAATGAAAAACTTATCTGCCGGGTTCCTGGTTTTCATTGCCATTATGGCAACGACCTGCCTTGTGGTATGGGCCCAGGGAGATTTTGAGGCCCCTGACGACGGCCTTGAAATCAATTATATTGAGGGAAACAGCGAGCGAGACCTGTCCGTGATGTTCAACCACTCAAGCCATGAGAGCTATGACTGTGCCGAATGCCACCACAAGATGCACCAGCTGAAGGAGGGCCAGCCCCCGAGAAGCTGCGCCACCTGCCACACAGAATTTGACATAAATGAAACAAGGGGCTACAAGCCCTACTTCAAGGCCATGCACATGATCAAGGAGAGCTACAGGCCGTCGTGCATTGCCTGCCACACAAAAGAATTTGGCCAAGACCAGGACATGACAGGCTGCACCAACTCGGCCTGCCATTCGGACGGGCTCTATTAACAAGCAAAAATAATGCACCGGCCATGCCGGTTAAATCAGAACAACCCCAGGGCCGCCCATGGAATTCACGGGTGGCCCTGGTTTTTTAATCGATCTTAACATAGACTGGGACCAGTGTAGGGGCGATCACTTGCGGTCGCCCTTTGCGGCTCGATAGCTGTTAGCTATTAGCTAACGGCTAAAAGCTGTTTCTTATAAAGATTGATTATGGTGAATACAGGAAAGTTAATGAAAAAGAAGATTTTCATACTGAGCCTGCTGGTCTGTACCGGACTTTTTTTCTTATATTTTAATAAGGTTGACAGGCAGGTTCATAAGCAATTCCAGAGCAGGCTGTGGGAACTGCCGGCCATGGTTTATGCCCGGCCCCTGGAAGTCTATCCCTCCATGCACCTGGTTCCTGAGCTATTTGAAAAAGAACTCACCCTCATAGGGTACCAGAAACGAAATGATTCAACAGGACTGGATACACCGGGCACCTACGCCCGCATGGGAAACTCCTTTGACCTGTTTTTGAAGGCCTTTGATTTCGGGGATGAGACGCTTCCCCTGCGCCGCACCAGGGTCCGGATCAAAGACAACCGGGTGATCCAGGTAAAAGATATCAAAACCGGCAGGAACAGGGAGATGGATCGGCTGGATCCGGTTGTGGTAGGCCGGTTTTACCCGGCGTCCATGGAGGATCGGGTTCTGGTAAATCTGGATCAGACCCCGCCCCTGCTGAAAAAATCCATTGTAGCTGTGGAAGACCGGAATTTTTACACCCATCACGGCATTGATCCCAAAGCCATTTTTCGGGCTATGCTGGTAAATATTAAAGATCGACGGCTTTCCCAGGGGGGCTCCACCCTTACCCAGCAGCTGGCCAAAAATTTTTTCCTCAACCGGGAAAAGACCCTGATCAGGAAGATCAACGAAACCTTTATGGCGGCTGCCCTGGAACTTCATTTTTCCAAGGATGAAATCCTGGAAGCTTATATGAACGAGGTCTACCTGGGCCAGGATGGCAAACGGTCCATCCATGGATTCGGCCTGGCCGCAGATTTTTATTTCGGCAAGCCCCCGGCCAATCTTGCCCCCCATGAGATCGCTCTGCTGGTGGGCATGCTCAAGGGCCCCTCTTCCTACAATCCCAGGACCTATCCAGACCAGGCCAGGCAGCGGCGGGATCTGGTCCTTGAATTAATGGCAGACCAGGGATTGATATCTTCCTCCCAGTTAAAACAGGGTCTGACAGCTTCCCTGGGAGTGATTCAAAAACCGACCCAGGGTTACTCTCCATTTCCCTTTTACCTGGATTTGGTAAAACGGCAGCTGCTCAAAGAATACAGGGAAAACGATTTGAGAACCATGGGGCTGAGGATCTTTACTGCCCTGGATCCCCAGGTTCAACTGGCCGCAGAACAGGCCGTCTCAGATTTTCTGGAAAATAGAAACACACACCTGGAAGCCGGAGTGGTATTTTCTGCCACGGCTACCAATGAAATCCACGCCCTGGTGGGAGGAAGGGATTTCAGGTACAGGGGGTTCAACCGGGCCCTGGATGCCCGGCGTCCTATAGGGTCCCTGGTCAAACCGGCGGTATACCTTACTGCTTTGGCCCAGCCAGACGCCTACACCATGGTTTCACGGGTCAGCGACGGCCCCATAAAAGTCAAAAACCATGACGGCACTTTCTGGAAGCCTCAAAATTTTGACAAAAAATTCCACGGGCAGGTGGGGCTGTTCCAGGCCCTGGTTCATTCCTATAATACCGCAACGGTGAGGCTGGGCCTGGATCTGGGTCTTGATAATGTCTCAAAGACCCTGGAAAAACTAGGCGCAAAGCCTGAAACTCCGGGTTTGCCTTCCATACTCCTGGGGAGCATGGATATGTCTCCCATCCAGGTGGCCCAGATGTATCACACCCTGGCATCCGGGGGATTTTACACGCCGGCCCGGGCCATTCGAACTATCTATACCCTTGAAGGGGAAGCCCTCCAGCGCTATGCCCTGACCATTGAACAGCGTATGGATCCAGGGGCGGTTTTTCTGGTAAACAAAATGCTCCAGGGCGTGGTTTCCCGGGGAACGGGAAAATCCCTGAATAAATGGCTGCCCCAGGATTATTCAATTGCCGGGAAAACAGGGACCACCAATGACCTCAGGGACAGCTGGTTTGCAGGATTTTCAGGCAATTATCTGGCTGTGGTATGGATCGGACGGGACGATAACCACTCTACCGGTCTTACCGGTTCTTCCGGTGCCCTCCAGGTCTTTGGCCGGCTCATGTCAAAAATCTCCAACACTCCCCTGGATCTGGCCGTTCCCGAAAATATTGAATGGGGGATCATTGATTCCACAACCGGATACAGAACCAGCGGGGATTGCCCCAATGCCGTGTCTGTTCCGTTCATCAAAGGGTCTGTTCCTGAAGAATTCCAGCCCTGTGGCTCTGATTTTCCAACTGCCCAGCCTGGTGATCAAACCATTCCACGGTCTTCATCCAAGGAAGACCCTCCAAAAAAACAAAAAACCAAATATTTTATGGATTGGCTTAAAGAGGTCTTTAAATGAAGCAGAACCTTTTTCTCCGCTGGGCAGCCATTTGTTCAGTTCTATTATTAATTCCTTGTTTCATGGCCTCCTGCGCCAAAACCAGGATCCCACCCATTCCCCAGACCCATGAGCCCCCTAGACGGGTCCCGGAAATAGGCGCTCCCCCACCGGGAAAGACAATGGAACAGCCGGTCCAGCCTCAGCCTGAAAGGCCTTCACCCCCGGCTCCCCAAAAAGAGCCGAGGCCGGCCATTCTGAACACATTGATCCGAAAGGCTGAAAAGGAGCTCCTGCTCCGTAAGCCTGATATTGCCTTCCAGACCCTGGAACGGGCCCTGGCAATTGACGGCCGGGATCCTGAGGTTTGGCACCTCATGGCAAAGTCCAGGCTGATGAACGGTCAATACCGCCAGGCTGAATCCCTGGCCAGAAAGTCCAATACCCTGGCGGGTGATGATCGTTCCCTGAAAAAGGAAAACTGGAAGATAATTATCCGATCCCTTGAGGAGCAAGGCAGGGTGGAAGAGGCAGACCAGGCAAGGCGTGCCGTTGATGGCGTTTAGGCGAACCTCTCCCCTTATTTATTCTAGGATCCTAACGGATAAAATTGGTCATTGTTTTAGCCGCCGGCCCAGGCGCTGGAAACTGCTCCTTTCCTGCGGCTATAACGTTCATGATCCATGCCATATTTTTACCCAGCAGCTCCATGATCTGTTTACCTTCACCATCCTGCTCCATTTCACCAGGTTTCATGCCATGGGCCACATTCCAGTAGTTAGAGGAAGGCATAATCATTTCTGAATAGCTGATATAGTGATTCAGGGTGTCCACCGTGGGAATTCCCCCGGATCGTCTGACAGCCGCAACTGAGGCTCCGACTTTGTGCCGAAACAGGCCGCCGTTGTTCGAGGAGACGAAAAAGGCTCTGTCAAGAAAAGACTTCATTGTACCTGCAACACCGGAAAAGTGAACAGGAGAACCAAGCAGAATACCGTCGGCCTCTTTCATCTTCTGAATCCATTCATTAACCGGATCATCTTTGAAGGCACAGGCTTCATCCTTGTTCTTTACGCAGCCGTAACAGGCGATGCATCCCTGGATCTTTTCCTTGCCGACATGGATCATCTCAGTTTTAATACCTTCCTTTTCCAATTCAGCAAAAACTGTGTTTAAAGAACAGGCTGTATTCCCTTTTTTCCTGGCGCTGCCGTTAAATCCAATTACTTTCAAATGTATTCTCCTTTTTAATCATTATTATGGATAAATTAATCCAGATGAAAAGATATAGTTTTTTCGTTATCAGCCTATAGATACGATCAGATTATCCTGCTCCTTTTTTACAGGATAAAGGGTGATCGGATAAGGTGCAGGACCAAAGATTTTTTTCCCGCCTGCATCGTAAGTTGACTTGTTAATGCTGCAGCACTGCACAGTGCTGGTTCCGGGAACCGGATCCAGTCGGCGATGTCCCAGATGGGTGCACCGATTGTGAAACGCGCGATACTCTCTGTCCTCTCCGTAAACAACAAGTACCCGTTTGGGAAGGTTTTTACCTTCAAACCGAATTGCAGCCCCGGGGGTTTTCAGCTCCGAAGCCTTGCCCAAATCGATGGTCAACTTCCCATCTGAATAATTCCAGCAGCCGTCTATACCGGCTTTAACAGTCACAGGCAGCCCCATCAATCGTTGTAAAAAACTTCTTTTCAAAAACTTTACATCCATTTTTTCCCCTATCGAATTAGAATCCACATGAACTATTTTCTTGAATTTAACATTGACCCTAATGTTTTCCCAATTGTCCCGGCTTTTTTTTAACATTGCCGCCATATTTTTCTAAAAGATTCTTCAATATTTCAGTAATGCCGGCCCCATATGGGCGTACATTACTGACGACTTGATCATGGGCACAGCCCAAATCATAGCATAACTGACTAAGGAACGCAGATTAAATAACTTGAACAAAACAGCCTGGGGAGGATAGGGTAAAACCCGAATCAGAACTGCTGTTATGCTGCAAGGCGAGTTGACAAACACCAAGAAAGCTGCTAACAGCCTCCATCGTTTGTAAAAGAAGGTAAACCTCATTATACAGGGCTGGTGAATGTAAAACATGAGTTTCCTAGAATTGTTTTATGACATTGTGCGAGGGCCCTTGGCCCTGTCGGCATTCCTGATTTTTTTCACAGGAATTACATTCCAGATATTACGTTTTTTCTCCCTCAGCAAAAAAACTCATAAAACCCAATCCAGATCCTTCAGAAAACCCTTCCGGCTATACAAAGATCCTTCGATTACTAAACCCTTGATAAGATCCAGGGCTCAGCGGCTTGCAGCCATCAAAGTCTCGATCGTCGGCGTACATCCTGTAATGACTATAGTAACGTCTATTTTTCATCTCTGTCTTATTGCCGCCCCGCTCCTGCTTCTGGGACATAATCAACTCATTCGTGAATCATGGGGAATAAGCCTTTTCAGCCTGCCAGAGAGAATCACGGATATCATGACCCAGGTGGTTATTGCCTGCGCCCTGTTTTTTCTTTTCCGGCGGATACTGATAGCAAAGGTCAGATCCATTACTACTGTTTCCGATTATCTTATTCTTATTTTGACAGTTGCGCCCTTTATAACCGGCTTTTTTGCCTTTCATCAAACCCATGACTATAAGCCGCTTATTCTCCTGCACATGCTATCGGGTGAATTGATGCTGATTCTGTTACCATTCACTAAACTTGTACATATGATATTCTTCTTTATCAATCGTTTTCTCATACCCCATGAAAACAGTTTCGGGCGCGGAACCAGAACATGGTATTTCGGAGGGCCCAAATTCAGCTTTAGAAGATGGTATTTTGGGAAGAATGAATTTGATATCGAAGAGTGGTGATATTTTAAAGAGGATTTGATCTTGAACGAAACAGCAGGTGCAGTTGACGTCAAAAAAATTCGAAAAACCCTCTACAGAAACAAAACACAAATCAGTTTGTCCCTTAAACTATGTGTTCATTGTACCCTGTGTGCTGAAAGCTGCTTCCTCTATATGCACCAGGGGAAAGACCCTATTTATATGCCTTCCCATAAATTTATAAACTCCCTGGGCAGGCTGTATAAAAAAAAAGGAGAGATTGACAGAAAAGGACTGGAGGAGATAAGAGAGATTGTCTGGAACAGATGTGTTCTCTGCACCCGGTGCTACTGCCCCATGGGTATTGATATCCCGGGAATGATCACTCTTACCAGGGACATATGCCGTGAGCAGGGTGTACTGCCTCGATTTGATGAAGCATAAACGACCTTTTTTCCACTTTGTGTGGCCTTGAGGGGAGAGCAGAAAGAGCAGATAAATATGCATATTGATAAAATAAATTTCTGGACAACTCTGATTTTATTTTTTGCGGTTCCATATCTTCCAGCATCATTTGCCCAATCAGAAAACATATTACTGAATCATGACATCTCGTGTTTTAAAGAAACCGCAGATGACACAAAAATACGTTCGCCAGTCATGCTGCCCCATGAAGCCCATATGTACGAATTTGAGTGCCTGGAGTGTCATCACATTTATAAAGACGGGGAAAATATTTTAGATGAGTCAGACCTGGAAGAGGGAAATCCGGACATAGCCTGCTGCTCATGCCACAATTCCAAGGCAAAGATGGGGCTTGAGGAGGCATTTCACAGTTCATGCATCCCATGCCATAATAACAGCAGTAAAAAATTCTGGATCCCCCGCAAGGGAATTCAATGGAAAGCCTTTATCTCTGAGAAAAACCAAAAGCCTCCCACCCTCTGCGGAGAGTGCCACATAAAAGCCGGACCATTGAATCCAAATTGATCCGAAGATCAAAATATTAATTTTCAAGTTCATGCCCGGCAGGGACAATAAACTCCAGATTCAAGACTCAATCCACAGGATTGATGAGGCTCACCCCCTTCTACTGCAATTAAAAATGGACGATTGTCCAGGAGGCATAATTGGTCAAGATAGAAAGAAAACCCTTTGAAGAAATTAAATCCTTTGTAAAAAAATATGACAAAATTTTAAATGTCGGATGCGGAGGGTGCGCATCTGTCTGCCTGGGAGGCGGCCAGAAAGAGGTTAATGCACTGAACACCGAGCTTAATTTAACCTTTAAGGCTGAACATCTGCGGACCCGGCTGAACGGCTATACTGTGGAAAGGGCGTGCAATCTCAGATATCTTGTTGAACTTGAAAAAATCGTAATCGATTATGACTGCGTGGTCTCCATGGCATGCGGTGCCGGTACCCAACTCCTTGCCGAAAACTTCTCCGATATACCCATTTTTCCTGCGGTAAACACGATAGCCATCGGAATAGACAGGGATATAGGGGTGTATGAAGAAAGATGCCGTGCCTGCGGAGTATGCGTTATCGGCTATACCGGCGGCATATGTCCCGTGACCCGGTGTGCCAAAAGCCTTTTTAACGGCCCCTGCGGCGGCGTATCCAACGGCAAATGCGAGCTCAACGCCATGGCTCCCTATGAAATAACCTGTGCATGGTGCGATATCTATCAACGCCTTAAGAAACAAAACCGCCTCGAAGATATCCTGAAGATTCACCAGGCCCCAGAGTGGGAGAATCAGATACAGAGAACAATTGTTCAAGAGCCCTACCGAAAAAGATATTACGAAAAATATTAATTAACCAACGAGGGAAATATGGTCGATAAGGAATCCGGAAAACCAGTAAAAAAATATCTATCAGGTCTTAAGATCAACCCACCTGTCTTCTGGATATCCGCAATTATTATAATCGGTTCCATGACGGTTCAAATTCTGCTCGGCAAAAAAATCGTCCCTTATATTTCATTACTCCGGTTATGGGTATGCCAATACACCGGCTGGTTTTTTATCCTTGTGGTCAATGTGATTCTTTTCTATATTATCTTCCTCTTTTTTTCCAAGTACAGCAAATTAAAACTCGGCGGCCGGGCGAGTCAACCTGAATTCAACTTTTTTTCATGGTTCTGCATGATTTTTTGTGCCGGCACTGGCATCGGCCTTGTATTTTACAGCGTTTCTGAACCCCTTTTCCACTATCTAACCCCGCCTCCCATGGGAGTCGCCGCCCGATCAATCGAGGCGGCAGAACTCTCCATGGCTCTGACCTTTTTCCACTGGGGCATACATGGCTGGGCCCTGTTTTGCCTGGTGGGACTGGGAATGGGTTTTTTTGCATTCAGCAAAAAACTGCCCCTGACCATCAGCAGCACTTTTTACCCCCTTCTGGGTGAAAAAATTTACGGGCCAATAGGCATTGCCATTGATATCTTCGCATGCGTTGCCACATTGTTCGGCCTGGCAACCTCCCTTGGCATGGCTGTGTCCCACATCAACGCCGGGTTAAACTATATCCTGGGAATTCCCATAAACCCTGCTGTCCAGATCATACTGGTTGTCGCCGTGACCATATGTGTCATCGTCACCGTTATAGGAGGAGTCTATTCAGGAATAAAAAAACTGAGCATTATCACCATTGCTGTGGCATTTTTCCTTATGACATTCGTCTTTGTGGCAGGACCTACCTCATTTATTCTTAACGCTATCCCCCAGAACCTGGGAAATTATTTGAACTACTTCTGGAAAATATCCCTATTTACCGAAACCTTTTCCAACACCCATTGGCAAAACTCCTGGACCATCTTCTACTGGGCCTGGTGGATAAGCTGGGCACCCTTTGTGGGAACATTCATTGCCCGAATTTCCAAAGGAAGAACAATAAAAGAATTTATCCTCGGTGCCCTGCTCACCCCTGCCCTGCTGGCATTTTTGTGGTTTACTGTTTTCGGAACATCTGCGCTCTACCTTGAGATAACATCCCAGGGTATGGGAATCTCCCAGACAATGGACAAAGATATCTCCACCGTTATTTTTACATTTTTTGAAAACTTTCGCCTTTCCGGCATCAGTTCCATTACCGGCATTATCCTGGCAGCTCTGTTTTTTATAACTTCCTCCAGTTCCGCCACCCTGGTCCTCAGCATCATGACGGCCGGGGGTAAGACCAATCCGCCAAATATCCAACGTTTTTTCTGGGCCATCATCCAGGGCTCTGTTGCCATAGCCCTTTTGATATGCGGAGGCCTGTCTTGCCTGAAATCAGCAACCTTGATTACCGGACTGCCCCTGGCCGGGATACTGCTGGCAATGCTTTTCAGCCTTAATAAAGGGCTAAAAAAAGAGTACAATAGAGTTTACCGATAACCCACATGTCCTGGCGGACACAACGAAGGATGAAACACGATCGCCGTTAGCAATTAGCTGTTAGCTAAGAGCTAATCGCTAACAGCTAAAAACTGTTTCCTATAAATTATCTTTTATCCCAATCATCTTCTGTAAACCTTCGGCCGCTTGAAGTGTTGAATATCTTACGCCCTTGACAATATATAGCCAACTATGCATATGTATAGCCAGCTATACAACGCCATTAACAAGGAGACTCAGAGTGGACGAGAACATGTGCTGTAAGCTTAACTACCTGGTGAGGCTGTTGCTGTTCCAGGTGAACGAGCGAGTCAAACCCCATGGTGTGACCCAGGGTCAGCTGTCCATTCTTTGCTGCCTGCAGGAAAAGGAAGGTCAGACACAGGTCGAACTCTGCAGAAAAATCCAGGTTGAACAACCGACCATGGCAAATACCCTGCGGCGCATGGAACGGGACGGCCTGATCGTGCGAACCGTAAACAAGGAGGACAAGCGGCTGGTCCAGATCCACCTCTCCGAGCGAATCCGACCGACCGTGGCAGCGCTGCAGCAGAAACGGGACGAGGTGGTCGCCTGCATGACGCGGCACATGTCCCCGGAGGAACTGGCAACCTTAAACCGGCTCCTCGACCTCGCACAAAACAACCTGGAACATCCAGAAACCGACAAACAAACAGGAGATTGACTATGAAAAACTTTGATATTGTAATTCTCGGCGGCGGCCCTGGCGGCATGATGGCAGGAATGATTCTGGCCCAGGCGGGCAAATCCGTGGCGATTGTCCAGGACGAAACGGACAGCATTGGCGGCGTGTGTCTCAACCGGGGGTGCATGCCGACCAAATCCATGCTGAAGGCCGCCAAGGTCTATCGCGATGCCAAGAACGGCGAGCGCTACGGACTGGACGTGTCCGTGGGTCCAGTCGACCTGCACCGAATAGGCACTGTCACCGAGGGCGACCTCAACAAGCTGCGCGCCATGACTCAGATGTCCATGGACAAATCCCAGATTACCGTGTTCCGCGGCCTTGGTTCCTTCGTATCCGACCATGAAATCCGCATCAGCAAAAACGATTCCACCAGAGAACAGGTGCGCGGCGAGCAAATCATCATTGCGACCGGCTCCACACCCTTTGAGCTGCCTTTCGCCCCCTTTGACGGCCAGCACATTCTATCCAGCGACCACATCCTGAAAAACACAGAACTCCCGAAACGGCTGCTTATAGTTGGGGGTGGGGCCCTAGGCTGTGAGTTTGCCACTCTGTACAACAGCTTCGGCAGCAGCGTGACCATGGTCGAAGGTCTGGCCACCCTGATGCCCCGGGAAGACAGGGAAGCAGGAACAAGGCTTCAGGCCGCCTTCGAGGAACAGGGCATCACCGTCAAGGTGGGCACCAGCATTGAACACATGGCGGTGGAAAACGGCACGGTTCAGGTCCGCTACCAGGGGATCGACACGAACGAAGAATTTGACAAGGTGCTGGTCGGCGTCGGCCGCAGACCTAACACCAGTGGTCTCAACCTTGAAGCTGCCGGCGTTAAGACCGAGCGGGGGGCTGTTGCGGTCAACGATTTCATGCAGACGAGCGTTCCCCACATTTATGCCCTGGGTGACGTGATCGGTGGAATTATGCTGGCCCATGTAGCAGAGAAGGAAGGTTACCTGCTGGCCCACAACCTCCTCAAGGGCACCCGCAACCCACTGGACCTGCGGGTTGTGCCCCGGGTTGGCTACTGCCACCCGGAAGTGGCTGCGTTGGGAGTCAGTGAATCCGCACCGGGCATTAAGGGCTGCACCCTGGCCCAGGCACCCAACGGCCGCTCCGTGGTGGACAAGGTAAACCCGGCCTTTGTGAAGCTGTTTATCGAGGAGACCACGAACCAGATCGCCGGGGCCATCATCATCGGCGAAGGGGCATCTGAAATGATTCACGAGGTGGCCGTGGCAATGGAAAACCGCCTAACCCTCGAGCAGGTAAACAAAACGGTCCATGCCCATCCGACCCACTCCAAGAATGTGCTCCTGGCCGTGCAGAATGCGTATTCCAAAGCAGACCGGCACTGATTCCGGAAAAATCCCGGCCAGTTATATCACAATATAAGGGAGATTCCATGATCAACACTATCAAGCCCATTGATTTCACAGAGCATCCTGAGGGCGGTCGATTCTTCAAGGTGTTTTTTTACCATATATGGATAAGCTTTGAAGTATCCACATGGTTTTCAATCAGCCCGTACTCCAGGGCGAAATCTGCAAAGGCCTGCCACTTGACAGGATCATGGGCGTTTTGGCCCGCAAAATAGGGTCGGGTCAGTTCAAAGGCCTGAGTCTCAACTGTGGCATCGGCTTCAGGAACGGCCCCAAGGTATAGTTGCAGGGATCCCTCTGGGTCTGCTTCAAGTTTTTCCATGGCAAGCCTTATAGCTTTTACAAATTTGCCGATAAGAACCTTTTTTTCGGCCAGGGTATTTGAGCCGGTCACAAAAATCAGCTCCTCATAGTCGGGGACTCCGTTTTTTTCAATTTCAAAAAATCCGGCCGTGTATCCATGCTGTTTCATTGCCACTGTTTCATAGGTTTTAAAGGGCCCCATTACGGCATCCACCTTGCCCGATACAAGGGCCGGTAAAATGGTAAATCCGACATTTACCGGGGTGTAGTTTTCTATGCCGTTGATGTCGGCAAAGGCTTTGAGCAGCACGTCCATAAGACCGGGAACCGTATATCCTATTTTCTTCCCAGACAGGTCCACGGGTGTTTTTATTCGTTTGTTCAGGAACAGCAGGGTTGTCAGGGGATGGACAACAAGGGGAGCTACGGCATTTAACTTAAGACCCCGATCCGCCGCAATAATGGTTTGGGGCTGGTAGGAAACCGCAAGATCCACCTCTCCTGCAGCGGCAAGCTTCAGGCCGTCGGCAGTTTCCGACGGGGTAATGATATCCACAGTCAGCCCCTGGTCTTTAAAAAATCCCGATTCCCGGGCAAGAAAAATGGGCAGGTGATCCACATTGGGAAACCAGTCCAGCATGAGTTTAAGCTTATCAGCAGCCAGGCCATTTGCAGGTGCAAGAAGGGTGAGGACCAGGAGGAGCAGGATACATTTGTTTTTCATTTTATTTCCTTTTTGTTTTTTAATTTCCCATTCAGGCCTTTATCATAATGAAGAATGAGCAAGGACGTCATTTCCATCGTATGACTTTTTTTTCAATATAACCGACCAGGATCCATAGCCCCAGACCCATGGCTGTCAGCCACAGTATTGCAGCAAATACAAGCTCCGTTTGAAGGCGTGCATTGGACTGAATCATCAGATAGCCCAGCCCCTTTTGAGAACCCACCCATTCCCCTATAATTGCGCCTATGGTAGCTACTGTCACGCCCACCCGCAGGCCTGAAAAAAACTCAGGCAGAGCCCAGGGCCAGTAGAGCAGACGCAGCTTCTGGAAAAAACTTGCCCCCATCAGGGAAAACAACACCCTGAATTCTCGATCACAACTTTTCAGCCCGGACAAAAGGGTGACGGCAATGGGGAAGAATATAATAATCCAGGCGATGAACACCTTGGATCCCATGCCATATCCAAACCAGACCACAAGCAAAGGAGCCAGGGCAAAAACTGGAACCGCCTGGGAGGCCACAAGAAAAGGGGTCACACCCCGCTCAAGCCCTGGATTGGCAAACATGAAAATTGCAAGGGGCACGGCCGTGGCCAGGGCAAGGCATATGCCCATCACAATTTCTGCAAGGGTGGTAAGGGCATGGGGCCAGATAACAGGGGCCTTGACCAGGGCGGTAAGCGCAATATCAGACGGTGGCGGAAGAATAAACACCGGGACATCCATCAGCTTCACACCCATTTCCCAGATGACAATAAAACAGAGGGCAATTCCCATTGCTATGGTGTTGGTTTTGAAACGGTCAGATCCCATTGATTATCACTCCTCCATCATCAGTGATTTTGGAGTTTTTGGGGTTGCAGGTAGCTCCTATGGGACCTATGGAATTTAAGCTCCTGAGCCGGTCCAGGGCCCGGACTCGGATATCTATCAATTCAGGGGTGTCAAAGGCCCTTGGTTGGGGAGATTTAGGTGTAAATTCTTCGATGACGCCCATGGGGCAGGAGCTGAGCAGGCAGATTCTGTCTCCGAGAATCAATGCCTCTTCGATGTCATGGGTGATCATGAGAATGGTTTGATTAAATTCGGACTGGAGCATGAGCAGCAGGGAGTGGAGCTCCCTGCGGGTTATGGCATCAAGAGCCGACAGGGGTTCGTCTAATAAAATGAGTTCCCTTTCAAACATCAAGGTGCGGACCAGGGCACAGCGCTGGCGCATGCCTCCAGAGACCTGTGCGGGATAATGGGCCTCAAAGTCTTTGAGGCCCATGGAATGGAATAAGCTGGCGGCCCTTTGTCTGGCCAGGGTCTTGTCTTGTTTTTTTCTTCCGGTTATGGCCGGCAGCAGACTGTTTTCCATGAGGGTGAACCAGGGCAGCAGTAGATCCTTCTGCTGCATATAGGCCGCATGGTTGCGAAGATGGGCAAGTTCTTTTCCTTTCCAGGTAATCTGACCCCGGTCAAGGGCGGCTACCCCGGTGAGCCCGTCAAACAGGGTGGATTTCCCGCATCCAGAAGGCCCCACCAGCACCTTGAATTCCCCCGGTTCAACCTTGAGGGTGAAATTTGAAAAAATGGTCCGGCTGCCAAAGGATTTGGCGGCACCAATCACTTCGAGCATGGTCGTTTCCCTGGGGCTCATCATTAAAATTGAATGTCTGTTCTGGATGCGTACAGCCGCCGGGTGGGATGGGGGCTTTCCTTCGCCAGAATGAACTGGATCAGGTTCCAGGGGTCGAAACAAGGATTGTTTCTGTTTCCTCTCAGCCGAATACCTTCGACTCCCCCAGCCTTCCATTGACGCCGCAATAGTTATAAGGAATTTACCATGACCGGGTACCCCCTGTCAAATGATGGTCTGACCAACCAGCAA
>Ga0265295_1004186_pt1 | contig 19675 bp, 19 predicted proteins | sample Munlansysbiofilm_FD_192503 | JGI IMG/M metagenome (GOLD analysis project Ga0265295, IMG submission 192503) | Leachate microbial communities from a municipal landfill in Southern Ontario, Canada - Methane capture system biofilm | ecosystem: Engineered > Solid waste > Landfill > Unclassified ... | reverse complement strand
CTTCTCTAAAATTATTGTAATTTCTCTTAGGTTTTCATTTGAACTATCAGGATTTGAAAGTAAATTATATAAATTTGGTTTTGTTGTTTTCCAATTGTATAATGTAGTTCTTGTTACTTCAAATCTTTCTAAAATATCTTTTACTTTTAACATTCAATTATTTCCTAAATTTTGTTTGAATGTATTGTAAATGTTTAATTATTAGACAAAAAACTAATATTTGTATTTATTATGTTCTAATATTAACCTTTTATTGACTATAATTCATATTTTAAAATCAATATCAAATAAATGAACATTTTTATATCCAATTTTGACTATTAATGTTCAATTATTAAACATTTAGGGGAACAAATGCTTTTCAACTCATATGAATTTATCTTCATATTTTTGCCAATTACCTTTATAGTCTATTTTTTCCTTATGAATCAAAGATTAGTATTAGCTGCAAAGATATTTCTTGTAATTGCAAGTTTGTTCTTTTATGGATATTGGAACTATATTTATGTACCTTTGATACTATTATCTATATTTGTAAATTATGGAGTAGGTGTTAGTTTAGTAAATAGTGATAATATAAAGAAAATATCTAGTAAAACTATCTTAGCTTTTGGAATAGTTTTTAATCTAGGACTTTTGGGATACTTTAAATATACAGATTTTTTCCTAGAGAACTTTAATGGTATATTTGGAACAAATATTCCATTACCACATATTATTCTTCCTATTGGTATTAGCTTCTTTACTTTTACACAAATAGCATTTTTAGTAGATGCTTATAGAAAAGAAGCCAAAGAGTATAATATATTTAACTATATGCTATTTGTTACATATTTTCCACATCTGCTTGCTGGTCCAATATTACATCATAAAGAGATGATGCCACAGTTTGCAAGTAAGTATAACTATATAAGAAATTATAGAAATATAGCACTAGGACTATTTATATTCTCTATTGGATTATTTAAAAAAGTAGTTATTGCAGATACCTTTGCTGTTTGGGCAAATGCTGGTTTTGATAGTGCAACAACATTAAACCTAATAGAAGCTTGGGCTACAAGTCTATCATATACTTTCCAACTATACTTTGATTTCTCAGGTTATACAGATATGGCAATAGGTATATCTTTACTATTTAATATAAAACTACCAATTAACTTTAACTCTCCATATAAAGCTTTATCTATTCAAGACTTCTGGAGAAGATGGCATATTACATTATCTAGGTTTTTAAGAGATTATTTATATATTCCTCTTGGAGGAAATAGAAAAGGAAACACAAGAACCTATATAAACCTAATAACTACATTTCTTTTAGGTGGTCTATGGCATGGAGCTGGATGGACATTTATAGTTTGGGGACTTCTTCATGGAATTGCTCTTTCAATTCATAGAGTTTGGCAAAGTTTAGGATTTAAACTAAATAAAGTATTAGCTTGGTTTATTACATTTAACTTTATAAATATTACTTGGATATTTTTTAGAGCAAAAGATTTTGAGAGTGCTATGAAAGTGCTTGGGAGTATGTTTGATATTTCAAATATAGTTTTACCAAATCCACTAGCTGGGAAATTGGGATTTTTAAGAGAATATGGAGTCGAGTTTGGTGGGATATTTATAAATATAGGAGCAAATCCAAAAGAGATAATATCTTCAATCTTTGTTTCATTTATTTTAGTTTTAGTATTTAAAAACTCTATGGAAAAAATGAATGGTTTTAAAGCAAATTATAAAATAGCATTTATCACAACTTTTTGTTTAATTTTTGGAATTTTATCTATGAATAAAGTATCTGAATTTCTTTATTTCAATTTTTAAAGGTGGATATTATGAGTAATAAAAGATTTTTAAAAATTGTTTTTGGTTTATCAATATTAGGTGCTTTATTTGTTGGTGGAATTAATTATATTGTTGATGCTTATGGATTAAATAATTTTATTAATATAAATAAATTTAATTCAAAAAAATATACTAATACATCAATTACAGCAAGATATAAACTTGATATATTAAGCAAAGGTAATATTGAAGCAATAATGCTTGGAACATCAAGAATCGGAGTAATGAATCCCTTAGTCGTAGATAAATATTTAAACACAAAAACTTTTAGTCTTGAATATCCAGCTTCCATTACAGAAATTCAGAATAAACTATTTATGTATGCAAATAGCTTTAATGATTTAAAATATCTTATTTATGGTATAGATTTTATGTCATTTAATAAAAATAGAAATATAAATAGACATTTTATTGAATTTAATGAATTCAACAATAAAATAATAAATAATGAAAAAATATCAAATTTAGATTTATATTTTAGTTTTGATACACTTTTCAAAAGTATAAAAATAGTAATTAAGAATCTATTGAATCTTCAAAAGGAAGAAGTTCACTATCTAAAAAATGGTATGAGGGATTATCGAAATTATATTGATGAAGTGAATAAAGGAATATTTAATTTTCAGAAAGAAAAAGAAAATTCTATAGATGGTTATTTTAAAAAAAATGGTATTTATAATAAATATGAATTTTCATATGAATATTTAAATTATTTTAGGGAAATAATTGAGTTTTGTAAGAGAAATAATATAAAATTCTTTGTATACATTCCACCAATGTATAGTGAACATTTTGATGCTATAAATGCTGGTGGATATTTTGATGAATTTGAATTATTTAAAAAAGAACTAGTGAAGATTACAGAATATATTGATTTTACTGGACACAATTCAATAAGCACAAATAAAAATAACTATTGGGATAGTTCACATCTAAGGGTTGAAACAACAGAAACTGTAATGGCAAAAATATTTAATGATAAATCAATTGAAGTTCCAGAAGATTTTGGAGTTTTAGTTACAAAAGAAAATATTGATGAACACTTAGAAAATTTAAGAAAACAGATAAAAGAGTATGATTTAGAAAAGCTTCGGAACTAAGGATTTATCCTCACCCATTCTCAAATGATACTCTTTATTCTTTATATTTTTTTTAATGGGTGGGACTGAAGTCTCACTTCCAAAAATTGGTGACAATGAATTGTCACTTCCTAAAAAACTCCTCACTCTTAAATCTTAACACTGAATACTTAGTACTTAGCACTAAAAACTAACGACTATAAATTATACACTTTAAGCTTTTATATCACTATAAGTGAGTTCTAATGAAGTAATAAAGTATTACTTTGCAATAAGCTATATATAAGTTTATTAATAGTAATATTATTTATATCAAAAAGGAGGGGAGTAATATGAAGGTAAAAAGTGTAATGAAGTTTTTCATATCAACTATTTTTCTTTCTTTTATGTTTTCAGGATGTGCTATGACACAAAATCATTATGATCCTAAGGTAGATGAAAATCTAACATTAGGGAAAGCTCAAAGAGAAATTAAGATTGGTATGAGTTCAGCAGAAGTAGTTGAGATAATGGGGTCTCCAAATATAGTATCAACAGATGAAAAAAGAAGAGAAGTGTGGATTTATGATAAAATTTCTACACAAGTTGCTTATTCAAAATCATCAGCTGGTATTACTGGGTTGATTTTTGGTATGTCAGGTGGGTTGTTAGGTGGAGTAAATGGTGAAGGTGGATCTTCATCAAAAACACAAAGAACATTGACAGTAATAATTAAGTTTGATGAAGAAAACAAGGTTAGAGATCTATCTTACCATAGTACTTCATTTTAATAGAGTTATAAAATATGCAAAAAAATATTTTTATTATATTAATAAGCTTTATTTTGCTAGTTGGTTGTGCTCCTAAAGAACCTTCAGCCACAGACTTACTTACATTAACAGAAACACCTACTGAAGTTAGGCAACTGCAATCGAAAATATTTTATACTGAAGATGAGTTGCTTATCTTAAGAGCATGTTCCACATTATTACAAGATATGGGCTTTGGAATAGGTGAAACTAGTGAAGAGTTAGGATCATTGACTGCAGAAAAATCAAGAGATGCTAGAGAATTGGGTCAGGACTTATTTTCATTTAGTATGGCTTTTTTATCTGCTTTAGCTGGTAACTCACAAAATGTGACTTATTGGACAAATCAAAGAGATTTTATGCAATTCATTCGGACAAATATTATTATATCACCTACTAAAGAGAAGGGTAAACGAGTAGTAAGACTTGTTTTTCAACGAGTTGTGTATAATCCCAAAGGACTAATTAGATCAGTTGAAACTATAACTGATGCAACTTTATACCAAGAATTCTTTCAGAAACTTTCAAAATCAATTTTTTTAGAAGGACATAACATATGATAAAAAAAATAATTGCGATTTGCTTATTGCCTATAATATTTACAGGATGTATAAGTACAATAACAAATAATAAACAGATGATCTTAGAAGATCCAGATCAGGTAAAACTAAGAAGTTTTCAAACAAGAACCTATGAAGATATATCTAAAGAGACAATAATGCGTGCATGTATTGCAGCTTTACAAGATTTAAGTTTTGTTATAGATAGGGCGGATATGCCTACTGGTACTATAACTGCAACCAAGTATCATACTGGTCAGTTTATGAGATTTTCAATAACTGTTAGAGAATCATTAAAGACTGAAAGTAATTCAATTTTGGTTAGAGCTAATGGGCAACATAACAAATCAGGTTTTACTGAGCCAATGGAAGAACCAGAACCATATAGAATTTTCTTTACCACAGTGGACAAATCTCTTTTTTTAGAAAATAAATAATTTTTGTTAGATTGTTTTAAAATAAAAACTAGATTTATACTATAGGAAGTGAGGTTTCTCACAGAGAGTGCAAAGCACAGCAACCTCACCAATTCAAAAAAAGTATAAAGTGATACTTAAGAAAGGGTGACAATGAATTGTCACTTCCAAGTAGTTTTTAGGAAGTGAGGTTTCAACCTCACCCACACGGTGACAATGAATTGTCACTTCCAAAAAAACTCCTAAATCTTAACACTGAACACTTAGTACTTAGCACTAAAAACTATCGACTATCGACTATTGATTATTGACTATTTTTAACATAAGCCTTTATAATCTGTTGAGTCTGTTTAGGTCTATCACCGCCATATCTACCAGTTGTCTCTATATTTTCTATTTTTTTAACTACATCCATACCATTTATAACATATCCAAAAATAGTATGATATCCATTTAGATGAGGAGTAGGTACAGTTGTGATAAAAAACTGACTTCCATTTGTATTTTTACCAGCATTTGCCATAGCTACAATTCCAGCTTTATCAAAGATAGCCTTAGGTGAAAATTCATCTTCAAAAGGCTCACCCCAAATAGACTCTCCACCCATACCGCTACCTGTTGGATCTCCACCTTGGATCATAAAGTTTTTGATAACTCTATGGAAGATTATCCCATCATAATAGCCATTGTTTATATGAGTTACAAAGTTTTCACATGCTTTTGGTGCAATATCTTCTTTTAGCTCTATTTCTATATCTCCTTGGGTAGTTTGAAGTACCACTATTTGTTTTGCTAGAAGCAAATTAAGTGATATTACAAGCCCTAAAACTATTTTCTTAAACATCTTATTTTCTCCTTTTAGTGTTGAGTTGTTTGATTGAAGCTTAAATATATTTTGATATCTATTAGCTTTGTTTGAGGGTTTTTAACCATTTTAATAGGATGAACTATACTTATACTATATGGAAGTTCATTTATATTATCTATTAGCTCAAATAAATAGCTAGGATCTTCTAAATTTATATTTAGTTCAAAAATATGAGAGTTAAAATTATCTTTATTTTCTGTTTTAATATAGATAATTTGCCATTTTGGATCTATTGTTTTTTTAATAATATCTTGCATCATAGAGTAAGAAAAACTTGTTTGTTTATATGATGTTAAGCTATTATTAGTTGGATCTAATTGTTTAGTATTTTTGATAATAGCCAAATAAATAGGAGATAACTCTCCATTTGACTCTTCAAATAATATATTTGTATCTTTATAAAGCTCTAACATCTTTGTTTGCATAATCTTTACAAAAGTATCTTTTTCTAAAAAGTCACAAACCATAATAGAATCACTTTCATCTAAAACCAACTCATTTAAGACTACATTATAAGGAATAGTATTAAAAATATCTTTTATTAGTTTTGAGATGGAGCTATTTTTAGTTTTATGATCTATAAGATCTGTTTTTATGCTCTCTTCTTGTATGCCAATACTCTTTTCTTGAACTATTTTATGTGATGGTGTATTTGTAAAATATATCAAAGCTATAGTTATAATAGTAGCTATAAAAGATAAAATATACCATATAAGGTTCTCTTTTTTGCTTGTTTTATTGACTACAAAACTTTTTATTTTGTTTTTAGAATTGACTAGCTCATACATATAGTTTTCTATGCTTATAGGATGATACTCTACATCCATTATAAAATGTTCTTTATAGTTTTCTATATCATTTTGATCAAGCTGTTTTTGAGTATAAAGAATATTTACTTTTTCTGCAAATGTGCCATTTTTGGATTGTTTATAAAACTCTTCTAATGTATGAGATAATATCTCTTGAAGCTCTAAAGAGTACATCTCATCAAAAAGTTTTTGTTTTTCTAGTTCATCGTTGTAAAAGCTTGATTTTTTGATATCTTCATATGTTTTTATCTTTTTTACTACAGCATATAAAGATGAAGAGATACTATCAGTGATCATAATATATACAAAATTAGATATTATTAGAGCAACTATGCTATTTTTGGATGGATTATCCAAAAGATAGTGTGTAAGTATCACAAAAGGAGAAAATATATAATCAACTCCTGTTTTTTCAAAGTAGTGCTTTGTTTCAAAAATAATATTTTTAGGAACAACTATAGTAGTTTGGTTATATAGTTCTATAAACTCATATTCATTTTTATTGTATTTATCAAGCTGATTGTTTTTACAAATAAACTGTTCATTTGTGTTTAAAATAGTACTTATAAAAGAGCTTTTTTCCTCTTTTTGTAGGGATTTGACTTTAAATACAACATCCTCTCCAAGGCTCTCTTTCTTGTCTATAAAAACAGCTTGATCAGCTTTTAGAATAGATCCATTTTTGATATGTTTATAGTCAAGTTTTAGCTGATTTGGGTATTTGATGATATTGATATAAACAGCTTGATTACTTCTCATCTTCATCCTTCATAGTATGTATCATCATTTTCTCTTTTATAAGCTCTTTTGCCTCTTCTAGTTCAAGACCACTTATATCCAAAGGATCACTTACAAAAAAATCTATTTGCCCAAAAGGTTTAGGTATAACAAACTTATCCCAAGAGTTAAATCTCCAAAACTTAGTAGAGTTTGTATTAAATATCACTATTTTTGCCCCACTTTTTTGTGCAATAGCTACTATTCCATCAGCTACACTATATCTAGGACCTCTAGGACCATCAGGAGTGATTGCTACATCTATACCACTTTTTAGCTCTTTTATAGCAGCTAATAAGGCTCTTACTCCACCGCTAGAGCTACTTCCTCTAATAGATCCAATTCCAAGATACTCTACAGTTTTAGTGATACTCTCACCATCACGGTGATCACTTATAAGTGTTCTTATGGTTCCTTTTGGCCTTATATATTTGTAAGTATATGGTTGCATAATAAGGTCATTATGCCAAAAAGCCACTAAAATAGGGCTATTATCAAGCTTATTGGATATAAAAAATCTCTTTTTACTGCTAAGATATATAAACCTTATAAATAGTTGCAAAACAAAAGGCAATATAACAGTATTTACAAAGTGCTTAAGCTCTCTTTTCAAATCACTTCACCCCTAAGTGTGGTCCTACTTGCATCTGTTATCTTAACATCTACTATTTTACCAAGTAACTCTTCACTACCTTTGGTAAAGACTTGTATATAGTTATCACTAAAGCCTGATACTTCACCATTTGGTTTAAGCTCTTCAAACATTACTTGTAAGGTTTTGCCTATATTTTGAGCCATAAGCTCTATTTGATGGCTTTTATGTAGCTCTATAACCTTATCAAGTCTTTGTTGTGCCTCATCTTCACTTACAATAGACTCTAGTTCTAGTGCTGCTGTATGAGGTCTAGGTGAGTATTTGAAGTTAAATATTTGATCAAATTTAACCTTTTGGATCACATCTATAGTATCTTCAAAATCCTCTTTTGTTTCAGTAGGAAAAGCTACTATTATATCAGTACTTATCCTTACATCTGGAACTAATTCTCTTATCTTTAAAGCTCTATTTAAAAACCACTCTTTTGTATAGCCTCTTTTCATCTCTTTTAATACTTTTGTACTTCCACTTTGTAAAGGCATATGTATGGATTTACAAATTTTTGGATTTGAGGCAAACTCTTCTATAAACTCATCATCCATATGTAATGGGTGTGGAGAAGTAAATCTTATTCTTTTAACTCCTTCTATCTTACTTACCTCTTGCAAAAGTTTTGTAAAAGAGGACTTACTACTTCCATCACCAAATCTTTTGCCATAGTTGTTTACATTTTGTCCAAGCAACATCACTTCCAAAGCCCCGTTATCAACAGCTTTTTGGATTTGAGTAACTATCATATCTAATGGAATAGAGATCTCATCACCTCTTGTAAAAGGAACAATGCAATAAGTACACTCCTTATCACATCCTATAGAGATATTTGCACTTGTTTTATAGAGTGATATTTCACCACTTCCAAAAGCATAGCTACTTTCATCATAGTCAATATCCACCTCAACTGAGCCTTTTTTATCAACCACATCTTTGATCTTGGATACATTTCTAGCTCCTAGGACAAAGTCCACATAAGGAGCCCTTTTGATGATATCACCGCCTAGATGACTAGCAGTACATCCACATACCCCTATTTTGGCATCTGGTTTTTTTTGTTTGTTGATAGTACCAAGCTCTGAAAAGAGTTTTTGTACGGGTCTTTCTCTAACTGAGCAGGTGTTGATGATGACTAGATCCGCATCTTGTACATCTTCACATAAAGTATAGTCTTTGTGCTTTTTTAACTCCTCTACTATATGCAAAGAGTCTAAAGAGTTCATTTGACACCCTAGAGTTTGGATAAATAGTTTTTTACTCAAAACCTAACCTCTAAGCTTAGATAATATGAAGCTCATATATAAACTCACCATCACTAAGTCCATATTTAACTTCTCTAAAATAAGCATTATATCCATCGGCCTCAAAGCTCTCTACTACAGCCATCATATCTTTGTGAGAGTTATCTTTGTCAAAATAAAATATTTTGCTTTCACTCTCTTTTAGTTTTTCTAGTTTTACCTTTTTTGGTTTTTCATTTAACTCTGTTCTTGCTAGTAAAATTTCCATTTTATACCTCATTTATATTTTTAGTCTATATTATACATTAACTTGACTTTTATAAATATTAAGATATAATTACATTCTACATCAATCGTATCAAATCATATAAACCTTGTTGATGTTATGGAGAGAAAATGGACAAAATTATAGATATTATAGATTCTATTGCGTACGAAAAAGGGCTTAAAGTAAGCGATGTTGAGTTTGCACTTAAAGATGCTCTTATCAAAACAGCTAAAAAAATGATAAATCATGAGCTATTTTTTGATGCAGAGATAGATAGAAGCAAAAAAAAACTTAAACTATTTCAAAAAATAGAAGTAGTGGCAAATAATAGTAATCTATTAGATGAAGAGAATAAAAACTATATAAGCTTAGATGAAGCTAAAGCTCTTGATGACTCTTTGGAGATAGGGGACTTTTTAAACTATGATTTAGAGTTTGAACATATGGGAAGAAATGCAGCTACTATACTACACAACAACCTAGAGTACAATATCCAAAGATATTTAGAAGAAAATATGCTCCAAAAATACAAAGACAAAATAGGTAAAGTAGTAAGTGGTACTATTACCTTTATAGATAAAGCAGAAAATACATATATAGAAATAGGTGAAGTTAAAGGTGTACTTGCTAGAAAAAACAGAATCAAAGGTGAGAAGTTTAAAGTAGGTGATGTGATAAAAGCAGTAGTGAAAGCTGTACATATAGATAAAGCAAGAGGGCTTATTATAGAGATATCAAGAACTACTCCAAAGTTTCTAGAAGCTTTACTTACTATGGAAGTACCAGAACTAAAAGATGAAAAAATCACTATAGAAGCAAGTGCTAGAATACCAGGGGAGAGAGCAAAAATAGCACTTAGTACTATTCATGGTAATATAGATCCAATAGGTGCGGTTGTAGGGGTCAAAGGTGTTAGAATCAACTCTGTAAGTGCACAACTTAAAAATGAAAATATAGATTGTGTAGAGTACTCACCAGTTCCTGAGATCTTTATAGCAAGAGCTTTGTCTCCAGCTATAGTTAAATCAGTCCAATATACATTGGCAAAAGAGGGTGATGAAAGAGCAAAAGCAGTAGTTACTATAACAGCAGATCAAAAAAGCAAAGCTATAGGTAAAAGTGGACTCAATATTAGATTAGCATCTATGCTAACCAAAACAGATATAGAGTTAGTAGAGATAGATGGTATCACACAATCTCCATCAGATGATACTCAAGCATCTAGCGAAAAAACAAAAGATATTAGTTCATTGGCATCACTTTTTAAATAAGGCAAGAAATGAAAACTTTATATATTTATGATTCAGTCCAAAAGTCCAAGCTAGAGTTTGTTCCTATGCAAAATAAAAGTGTTAAAATCTATATTTGTGGTCCTACTGTATATGATGATGCACACTTAGGACATGCTAGAAGTGCTATAGCTTTTGACTTGCTTCATAGAGTATTGCTTATCAACGGCTATAGTGTCCAAATAGCCAAAAATATAACTGATATAGATGATAAGATTATTAAGAAAATGGCTGATACTAAAAAGTCTTTAGAAGAGATAACTAAGTTTTATACCTCTAGCTATGAAAGAGATATGAGTTCACTCAATATCTTGCCATCTTCTATCACCCCATATGCTACACAAAACTTAGAGGCTATGATAGAGATGATAAGTACTCTTTTAAATAAAGATATGGCTTATATTATAGATGATGGGGTCTATTTTGATACGAGCAAAGATCCCAAATACTGCTCACTTAGTCTTAAATGCGAAGATGAGTCTAGTAATATCAGCCGAATAGAGCAAAACACCCAAAAAAGAAATCCAAGAGATTTTGCTTTGTGGAAATTTACAAAAGAGGGTGTAAAATATAGCTCACCTTTTGGAGAGGGTCGCCCTGGATGGCATATAGAGTGTAGTGCTATGATAAACAAACACCTAAACACTCAAGATTTGCCATATCATGTAGATATCCACGGTGGTGGGGCTGATTTACTTTTTCCTCATCATGAAAACGAAGCAGCACAAACAAGATGTGCTACAAACAAAGAATTAGCCAAATACTGGATGCATAATGGTTTTGTAACTATAGATGGGCAAAAGATGAGTAAATCTTTGGGGAACTCTTTTTTTATCAAAGATATCACACCTTTATATCATAGTGAACTTGTAAGATTTTATATGATGAGTGTACACTATAGAAATGATCTTTCATTTAACGAAATAGATCTATTATCATCTAAAAAGCGACTTGATAGGCTCTATAGAGTAAAAAAAAGAGTAAATATTGATATCTCTCAAGCTTTATATCAAGACTCTTCTATTTATAATGAGCTTTTAGTAGCACTCAATGATGATCTTAATATCTCCATAGCACTTAGTATCATAGATGAGTATATCTCTAAGCTAAATGATATATTAGATCAAAAACAAAAACCAAATCCAAAAGAGCTAAATGCAACATTTAAGCTTATCCAAGATCTTTTGGGTATAGGTGGACTTGATCCTTATGAGTATTTTCAGTTTGGTATTAGCAAAGAAGATAAAGCTAAAATCCAAAATCTTATAGACTTAAGAGCTGAAGCAAAAAAAGATAGAGATTTTGATAAAGCTGATGATATAAGAGATGAACTTATACTTATGGGAGTAAATATTATGGATACTCCAAAAGGAACCGTATGGGAGTTAGCTTAGTGCATACCACTTGGAAGTGAGGACTTCAGTCTCACCCGTTTATGGTATGAACCCTATTTGAAAGTATCTGGCTATATTTTATTTCTTATACTTTTTTGAGCTGTTCAAAAAACCTCGTAAAGCTTTACTCTTTGCTGGGGCGATAAGCTTTTTATAGCTTGAAAAAATGTTAGGGAAGTTTTAGCTTTTTGGTGACATTGAAATGTCACTTCCTAAGAAAACCCACAAATATACCGCAGTGATTAAAGGCTAAAAATGGGTGTCTTAGCGACGAAAACAGGAAAAGGTAACACTCTTTTTATAAAACATAACTTCTAGAAAAACACTTAACACTATTCACTACTCACTACTCACTACTCACTATTCACAACTTACTACTCACTACTCACGATTTACTAATTAAACACTATATAGCCAATCACCTTCACTTTTATCTGAAAAAGGATACTGCTCTTTAAATTCATCTTTTGAAAAATCAAATCTGTAGTTATCCATATATTGAACTACAAGTTTATAGGCATCATTTAACTCTTGAAACTTAGATGTATCTCCACCTTGCATATCTGGATGATAGATTTTGGATAGTTTGAGGTATTGGTTTTTTACCTTTTTTCTATCTGTTTTGCTTATAAGTTTGAGTATTTTTATAGCTTGTAAAAAATCTTGATATCTTATATGTTTCATTATACTCCTATAAGAAGTGTTGATTTATATCAATGACACTTTTTAAAAATCCATATACAATACCATAAAATTACTTAAAGGATCTAAGATGATAAATCAAAAAGATGCAAAACAAATAGAGGTTAATGGTGCTACAGTACCGTTTTATGAGTATGAAGAAAATGGTGTAAAACACTACTATTTTGATAGTAGTCAAACACCACCACCAGAGCCTATGGTAAATGCTATGGTAGGTTTACAGTTAATAAAAGATAATGAAAAGCTTGTTATGGTAAATCACAAATCCCCTCAAGGACTTTTTCCTAAAATAGAGGGTGAATTTGAGTATAGTGAAGATAGTCTTGATGATGGGAGAGCTGTTGTTATACTTCAAAAAAGAGCAAAAATCTATCAACAAACAGATTTTTCTCAAAATAGTTGTAGCGGTGGCGGAGCTTGTGGACACTAAAATATGAATATTTCACAACAATTTGCACCACCATTTAGGCTAATAGCACCATTTTTTATAATATCTATGTTGATCTATGCTTTTAGCGTAGCTTTGATGTTTGGCTTTAATCCAAGCTTGTTACATACCAATAATCTAGAAGTTTTGGGATTTGTACATCTTTTTTTATTGGGTTTTATGATGATGAGTATCTTTGGGGCTATGGCTCAGCTTGTGCCTGTAGTTTTGGAGGTGGAGCATTTTGCTGTGGAGCTATATTATATCATCTATCCACTACTTTTTATTGGTAGTGTATTGATGGCTATAGGGTTTTATAGCTACCCTTTATTACTTAGTTTTGGTGGATTGGTAGCTTTGATAGCTTTTGTGATATTTATGTTTGAAACTTTTATGACATTAAAAGGTGTTAAAAAACTAAATTTTGTATCAACTACTGTACTTTTTGCAAATATCTTTTTATTATTTGGGATAATAGTTGGTTTTGTTATGGCACTAGCTTATGGTGGATTTGTAACTATAGATATAGATTCTTGGCTAAAGGTACATATGTTTTTGGTTCTTTTTGGATATGTTGGTTTTACTATTATGGGGCTTAGTTATATTTTGATACCTATGTTTTGGTTATCTCACTCTTTTGATACTTTGTATCTTAAAGTAGCTCTTTGGAGTTTGGGATTGTCTATAGTTATGGTGTTATTTGGGGAGATGTTTAATATAGGATTTTTAAGTTTTTTATCAAATATTACCCTTTTTATTGCTTTTTGTTTTTATATATATGAACTATATTTGATATATAAAACTAGAGCTAGAATGCAAAAAGATATATATTATAAATATATGATATATTTTGGATTTGCTTTTATTTTGAGTCTATTGATTATTGGGTTGTACCTATTTACTCAATCAAACAAGCTTTTAGTAGTATTTGGATTTATAGTTTTTTTTGGTGTAATAACTCCTTTAATAGTAGGACATCTATATAAGATTATTCCATTTTTAGTTTGGTTTGAGAGGTTTTCCCCACTAGTTGGTAAACAAAAAGTTCCAATGCTTGTTGATATGGTTCCAGAAAGAAGTGCACATTTTGCCTATACTTTTCATTTAGTAGCTTTTGTGATGATTTTAATTGCTCTATTTTTTGAGCTTGATATGATTTTTAGTGCTGGAGTTAGTTTTATGGTTTTTGGAGCTATATTTATGTTGAAAGATATTATTTATATGATGAGATATAAGGAGTGATGATGTATTCAAAAGAGGATATTTTTAAAGCAATCTCTACGGTTAATGATCCAGAAGTTGGATTTAATCTAGTAGAAATGGGGCTTATATATGATGCTAGTTGTGATATATTGGGTAATGCAAAGGTGACTATGACTCTTAGTACCAAGGCTTGTCCTTTACATCAACTTATAGTACAATGGGTAGAAGAGGCTGTACTAAAAGAGTTGGAAAATGTAAAAAATGTTGAAATAGAACTTGTTTGGGAACCAGCTTGGAATATCTCTATGGCTGATGAAAATGTACGTAAAGCTTTAGGTGGATTTTGATCTTTTTAAAAAAGAGATAATATCTTTGATAATCAAAACTATAGAAACTAGGGCAAGAAGAAGTAGGGCTATACTTACATCTTGCTCTAAATAAAACCATAAAATAGATACATATATAACTATTGGCCATTTAAGAAAATAAAAAAATATTATAATGCTACCGTATAGCTTATTTATCATCGTTAGTTTTTGTAAGTTTATTGATTTGATTCATATCAAAATCATATTGTGCTATGCACTCTACTACAGCATCATTTAAAATAGAGATTTTTCCTCTATTGATAGCTATAGCCTCAACAGTTTTTAGTTTGTTTAATATCCTAGATAGGGTTTCAGATGAGATACATAAATCTTGTGCTACTTTCCATCTTTTGGTTCTATTGAAATAGTCAAGATCTTGAAGTAGTTGAGCTGAAATTCTTTGGATTATAGAGAGGTTTTTCATAGGTCTTAAGTTGTTTTCATTGATATGGAAAAAAAGCTTATCACCTATAGTTTTGAGTAAGCATTCATTTGCCAATGAAGCACTTAGGGCATTGGTAGAAAATGTTTTTTTAAATAGTGCATAATCTATAATAATAAAGGTACTATCCTCTTCACATCTTAGACTAGCTGGATATGGGATATTTTGTACATTTGCAAGTTCTGCTATGATATTGGTAGGATAGAAATATTTTAAAACCTGAATAGAAAAATCTTCATATGTTTTATATACAGAAGCAACACCTTCTATAATGATATATAATACTTTAGGTTTATCGCCTTCATAAAATAATATATTGTCTTTTTTGTATTTTTTAACAGTTGATATATCTGCAAGTTGCTTAATCATCTCATCTGTGAAGGAAATAAAAATCTTTTTTAAATGTTCTTCTATCATAGCTACACCTCATAAATAACTAAAATAAGTTACAAATTTTATACGAATTGGATTATATCATATATATTATCCTTTTTAGTTTAAAACTTATTATAATAAACATAACAGTTTACAATATATTACTATAATTAACAAATGTTTATTAATATCTTTTTTTATAAGTAAAATCAATACTTTGTGTTTTTTCTTCAATACCTAGTTCAACATTCCAAAGCTTTGTAAGCTCTCTAAGTAATATAAGTTTACCACTTTCAAACTTATCTTGTACAATAATTTTGCTTTTTTGGGATATGTTTTTTCCTATGCTTGTTTCTATATATTGTGTAGTTGGATCATATTCAAAATAGAGTACATCAAGTCCTAGCTCTTTTGCATAATCTTTAGATAGCTCATTGAGTACAAATAAAGATGCTTGTTCTCCTTTATCTTGAAAGCTTGAAGTGGTTTTATTATCATCAGCAAATCTTGTCCCAAAGATAAGATAAGATAAAATATCTCTTTGATTCATCTGTGGAGTTGAACTTAGATTGATAATAGGATTATGCAACGTTCCAGCTATGCTTATAGATATATCAACATCAGGAAGTTTATGTAAGGCTTTGATCTCCAATACAGGGTCAATAGGCACAAGTCCTCTAAAATAGATATTTGATGACTCTATAAGGTACTCTCTTCCTAACTCACTAAATTTACCTCTTGTATCACTGATAGAACCATAGATTGAGATATCTTTATGTAGATCTTTTTTAAGATAAAGATAGCTTGATCCTTGAAGAGAGATATTTTTGACTTTATAATCAAAGTTTTTTGACTCTACTTCAAGGCTTAAAGAGATATTATCTAGATAAAAATCACTTTTTTGTAGAAGTTTGTTTTTGGATATGATAATAATATCTTTATCACTGTTGATACTAATAGTAGGTATTTGATAGATAATATTTAATTTTTTGGTATCTATTTTACCACTAATAAAGAGATTTGATTTTTCATATGATATGATAAGATTAGAATCAAATTTACCACTACCATATTTAAGATGAGATAAGGATAACTCTTTTGTATATACAAAAAAGGTTATTTTATCATCTATATTTGATGTTTTTAATCTAATATCTCCAAAATCTATATTTGCTATCAAGTTTGTAGTATTTAAAAATCCCTTTTTAGCTAAAGAAAACTTTTTTTCTATAATGATATCTTCTATCTTATCTATGTAAAATCCTATATCTTCAAAGTATAAAATATCTTTTGTAAGCATGGCTTTTAGAGTAATATTATCTATATCTGTTTTTTGGTAGCTTATCTTTGGTGAACTTAGGAAAAAGTCTATTTTATCTTGTTCTAAGTTAGCTTGAAGAGATAGTTTACCATAAATATCAGCTATCTCAAAATCTACTAGTTTAATAAGCTCTTTTTGAAACTCTATCAAAGAATCTACTTGTAAATCACTAGATATATAATCATCTTTTTTGGATAGGTTAAGCACAAAAGCTTGATTTTTAATAGTAGATTTAAACTCACTTAAACTCCCTATTAAAGAGCTGTTTAAAACTATATTATCGTTTAGTATAATATCACCTTTTAAAAATAGAGTATCATTGATATTATAAATACCATTTACTTTTGATGATATCTGTTTTAGTTTGATATTATCTGGTATTGTATAAAATCTATTTATATCAAAATCTTCTACATTTAATTCAAAAATATACTCTTTTAGATCTTTTGTATCTATAGAGGCTACAATATTTTTGGTTTTAAGTAGAGTAGATAGATGGGAGTTTTGATAAGTTGAAGAGAGTTTTATAGGATAAAAATCTTCTAAATCTAACTCTTGTATATGTAAAGAGTTGATTAAAGCATCACTTTTTAACGTAATATCTGTTATATTATCAGTGTTTGTTAGAAAATCTATATTAAAATCAGCATTTAAAAGTTCTGTTTTTATTTGATTGAATGTTAAACCTTTTAGCTCTTTGTTTGATAGATTGTAGTGGAGTTTGGACTCTTTGGAGTTTAACGTAAAATCTATATCATCTACTATAAACTTGCTATTTTGTTCAAAGTTAAGATAAATATCATTAAAGTTATTGCGTTGATTTACATCAGCTTTTATATGAATATCATCAAATTCAACCAAAGAGTCAAAAAACAATCTATTTTTAGATATGCTACTATCTACTTTTGCTTTTTGTAAATCTCCATTTAGAGTAAGTGTTACTTTAAGATCTTTTTCTAGCTCTTTAATAAGAGATTTATCTATGATGGTATCTGATAAAATAGAGTATTTAATACTATTTATATCATGATCTTTTACTTGAAAGTTTGCATTTAAAAATGTAGTAATCTTATCATATGTAAGCTTTGATGAGAAGTTTTTAATATCTAAAAAACTATTTGAAATATTGTAAATTCCATCTGTTTTGATCTCTTTGATATTAAGTAAAAAATCTTGATATTTGATATCTATTGTTGGTAAAAAAAGAGCAAAATCTAACTCTTTTGTATCTCCTTTTAGACTAAAGTTCATATTGGATAAAGAGTCTATTTGGAGGTTTTCTATACTATTAAATATCTCTTTATTTAAGCTAATTTCTCCTTTAGATTGATAAAAGCTATTAGATAACTCTATATAAGAGTCTATATTTCCTATATCGCTAGATAAAAAGATATCTATATTTGCACTATAGTTATCTAAAAAATCATATTTGATTTTTGTAGCTTTAAGTTTAAGTTTATTGATAATATATTCTTGAAAATTAAGTTTTTTGGTTTCTAGTTCAAAACTATCAATAACAAGTTTAAATGGTATAGATAGAGTAGTTGAACTATCTGGAGATGAAAGCTCTAAAAAACTACTATCTATATATAAACCATCAAGCTTTAACTCATAAATATGAATAATGTTAGCTAACAAGGCACTTAGTGATGGGCGGATAAAGAGTAGATCACATTTGATTTTATCTTGATAGTTAATATCTTTTATATATATACCTTGTGAAAAGTTACCACTAAGTTCACTATAGCTTATATCATATGAGCTAGTAATATAACTAAAAGCTTTAAAAGCTATAGAAGAGGAGTTTATAACTATAAAAAATCCCAATAAAAAAAGCATTACAAAAGTTAAAAATAAGATTTTTAATGTTTTCAAAATACTTGTCCTATACCTATATGAAATACAAATCCACCTTTATCAATAGGAAATCCAAAATCAACTCTAAGCGGACCAATAGGTGTATAATATCTAGCTCCAAAACCATATGAATTATAAAACTTTTGATTATAATCATTGGATTTAAGGCTTAGCATAGAGCTATCATAAAATAGTGCAATCCCTAGATCTTTATATATAGCATATTCAATCTCAAAAGAGCTATCAATTATACTTAAACCACCATAAGGATTATCTTCATAATCTTTTTGTCCTACATCTTGATAAGTATATCCTCTATTACTATAATCACCCCCAGCAAAGAAGTGTTTAAAAATAGGCAAATCTTTATCTAGTGTACCTATTTTAGTTTTAAAAGATGTTGTTATTTTATCAAATGTTTTAAGATATCTAAACTCTGCTAAGGCTTTGGTATAAGCCTCTTCACTAAAAAGGCTTTTTACTCCTTTTTCTAAATATAGTGATAAATAATATCCATTTTTTGGGTTAAGTGTAGAGTCTCTTTGATCATAAATAGCTTGATAAAAAACAGAGTTTAAAAGATAACTTCCACTTTTATACTCTTGAAGCTGAGATCTTATTTGGCTATTTTGACTAAGAAAACCAAGATTATGAGTTATATCAAATATTTTTCTTGATAAATATATCTTTTCTTCTGTTTTTTTTTGGCTATAACTTTCATAATCCATATCCTCATACTCTATTTCATTGGTAAGAGAGATTTTATCTCCTATAAAATATGGTACAAAAAAGATATTATATATTTTATATCCATCTTTATTTATTTTGGTTCCAATAATAGTTTTTTTAAGATTTCCAAAAAGATTATCATTTTTGTATTCTGCTTTGATTCTTACTTGAGTATCTGTATCATATCCTAGAGTATAGTTTATCTCTCTATATGTGCCTTGTTCTAAGTTTATAGTGATAGGAACGGTGTTGTTTTGGGTATAGTTGTGTTCTAGGG
>Ga0265295_1004184_pt1 | contig 19703 bp, 20 predicted proteins | sample Munlansysbiofilm_FD_192503 | JGI IMG/M metagenome (GOLD analysis project Ga0265295, IMG submission 192503) | Leachate microbial communities from a municipal landfill in Southern Ontario, Canada - Methane capture system biofilm | ecosystem: Engineered > Solid waste > Landfill > Unclassified ... | reverse complement strand
TTTGGGCTAAAGCCCGTTTTTCTTCGGCTTTTCTTTTCCCCCGGCTGAAGCCGGAGGTAATTGAACGCTGTTACGTCCTTTTGGGGCTAAAGCCCGTTTTTCTTCGGCTTTTCTTTTCCCCCGGCTGAAGCCGGAGTAATTGAACGCTGTTACGTTCTTTTTGGACTAAAGCCCGTTTTTCTTCGACTTTCCTTTTCCCCCGGTTGAAGCCGGAGGTAATTGAACGCTGTTACGTCCTTTTTGGACTAAAGCCCGTTTTTCTTCGACTTTCCTTTTCCCCCGGCTGAAGCCGGAGGTAATTGAACGCTGTTACGTCCTTTTGGGGCTAAAGCCCGTTTTTCTTCGGCCTTCCTTTTCCCCCGGCTGAAGCCGGAGGTAATTGAACGCTGTTACGTCCTTTTTGGGCTAAAGCCCGTTTTTCTTCGGCTTTTCTTTTCCCCCGGCTGAAGCCGGAGGTAATTGATATTACTGATGTTTGAATTGGGATTTCCCCAGCCAATTCAATTTCGCCGGGCTTCAGTCCGGTGCAAGATGCCGCTTCTCGCATCTCTTTTGGCTTTAGCCGATAATGTATGTTAGTAGAGCTTTTTAGTTTAAGGAACTACACTTTTGCATCCGGTGAATGAGCCACTCCCTCCTTTGGCAGTACATCCGGTAAATCCAGATGGGCCACGCCAATGCGGCTGTCGGCCATGCCATAGTATATATCGAAGCGATCAGGCTGGCCAATATCGTTACGTTGATCAATACCCGTTGGAAACACAACATTGGCAACGGTTCCGGTACGTTCTTCCTTCAATTCAGGAGTTAAAACCGGCGTTACTGAGCGATAATGGATGTGTTGGGGGTGTGTCTTAGAAAGTATCATTACTCCGGCGGAATAACGTAAAAATTCTTCCTTTTTTTTGGGGTTTTCAATTTCGCAGACACCATGATAAAGGATCAACCAGCCATGCCGGGTAAGAAAGGGCGGCGTACCCCCGCCGATTTTGAGCCGCTCCCAGGGCGACACAGGTGTAGCAAGCCTGTGATGTGAATTAAATGCACCCAGATGATCCGGTTCGGGATTGTCCTCAGGTATTGGACAATAAGAAATCCAAATACTTTCATGGTCAATATCTATTATTCGTTTTTTGGATTGGAAAATAGTTTCTTCTGGCCGTGTGCCCTGAAAAAGTGGCCGGTGTAAAATAGCCATTTGCATTTTATCATTATGATTGGGAATGGCCACCGGGAAAAGGATAGCATCTTTGTTGTCCACATTTGCAAAATCGATGCCTATAAATGATTCGAAAGTGGCCAGTCCAAGTCGCTTCCATTTGAATAAATCCTTTGATATGGCCAAGGCAATTCGTGGTCCTTTGGGCGAAAGAGCGGTATATGTCATGATGTACCTTTTGAGCGGTTCAAAAAAGGTGATCCGTGCATCTTCGCAACCTCCGCTTCCGTCTGACCGCAGTTCATATTCTGCTTCGGGTTCCAGTGCAATGCCAAGCCTTTCGACACCAACCGGATCACCAGCTTCGTTAAATTGAACTTTTGCAATGCCAATGCGCGAATAATTGTTTTTTGCCACATACCGTGGAAAAAGATAGAGATTCCCATCCGGACCACGGGCAGCAGCCGGATTCAATACACCTTCAATCTCCATTGGATTGCCCCGTTCGGGTTCCATGATTTGCCCGATGCGTTGTAACTTCAGACTACTCATTGGCTTTTCTTTTTGTTGTTCTTCTTGTCGGATACTCCATCCTGACAAGCGATAATCGTTTCAATCACTCGTTTTGATTCATTTGGATCGCGCACTTTTATTGATTGAACGCCGGCTTCTTTTGCAGGATAATCGTTTCCACCAGGGAATATGGCATCCCCAATAAAAATCATCTCATCTATGGAGATACCAAGGTTGTCCCGTAGTTTATGAATTCCATAAGCCTTGTCAATGCCGGGTTTGGTGATATCCACAGAGGTGGTTCCTCCCAGGCGAACAGAAAATTCAGGAATACTCTTGTCGAGAATGGCTTTGATTTTTTGTCTTTTTTTAAAATCCGGATCCCACTTTTTCTTTTCTTCAATGGGTGCCTGCTGTCCCAATGCTGAAAAAGTAACCTGACTTCCACGGTCTTCAATGGTTTCACCCCAAACCTTTTTCTCCTTGAAGCCCGTTTGATCAATCACATTTTTCAGAGAACTGATAATTTTCTCTTTTTCTTTTGCTGTAAAATCTTCGGAATAGAGCTTTTTCCATTTCTTATCGTATTCGTAAAACTTTGTTCCACAGGTAGGAAGCAGAAAAAGGTTCTTAAGACTATCGTCATGAGGCAGGTTGGAGAGCAGTTGCTTTTCAAACTGTGGCCAATTTCCACCTGAAATAACGGAGACTTTAACTATCTTTATCAGCTTATGCAGTAATTTTGACATTTCGGCGTCAAGAGAGGATTTGCTTTCTGCCAGTGTACCATCCAAATCAAAAACAATTAATTTTTTCATAATTTTCTCCTTTGAATTTAAGTGATCTATTCCGGTATGGCAATTTCAAGCATGTTTACTATGCCTTCCGGATGAAACGAACACATTCCGACCTCAGCAGGCAAGAGAAAGACATCCCCCTTTTTTACCATGATCAGCACATCGTTGTTCTCCAGTTCTCCCTGACCATCGATACAAACCAATATGCGGGGTTCATCCACTGCTCCGACGAAAAATGGCAATTGTCCATTAATACGCCACAATTCAAAATGTTTCGCATCAAAAAGCTGTTCGCGCTTTGCGGAAGATGACATTACCTCCCGGGGGGTAACCGGGCTGGCGGCACCCTGCGAATAATTGATGCATTCGAGGGCCTGATCAATCTGAAGTGGACGTGGCTGGCTGGTTTTAGCATCCACATGATTCCAGTCGAACAAGCGGAAGGTTACGTCGCTGTTTCGCTGTACCTCAAATACCACCAATCCACCACCCAGTGAGTGAACAGTTCCGGCGGGTATAAAAACAGCATCTCCCGGTTTAGGGGTGAAGGAGGAAAGATGACTTTCCACGGTACCGTTCGAAATGGATTCCCGAAGATTTGTAGCTGTTGTTCCTGGTTTAAGACCGGCACAAATGCGGCTTTCAGGCTCCGCCTGTAATACAACCCAGGCTTCGGTTTTACCTGTTTCACCCGGAGGCAACAAATCTTTATAGTCGTCAGAAGGATGAACCTGAACGGAGAGCATTTTCTGTGCATCAAGGAATTTGAGCAGCAGGGGAAACTTGTCGAATCGTCCGTTTAGCTTTCCCATAAGTTGTTCAGGAAATGTTTCCATCAGTTGCCTGATGGTCCGGCCTTTGAAATTTCCATTGACTACCTTGCTTTGAAAGTCATCCCTATCGCTAAGCAACCATGCTTCCCCGATGGGATCATCCCCGGGCAATGGTTTGGTGAGGATTTCTGCTAAATGTCGTCCGCCCCAGAGTCGATATTGAAATACCGGTTCGAATTGCAGCGGATAAAGCGGTGTTTTATCCATAGCACTTTTCTTTATGGTAATAACTATTTCTTTTCCATTGTTGCACTATACTGCCCATTGCGTGCAGCGCGGTTGCAGCTTGCACGATGGTATAGCGCCTGCTGAGCTTCGGAAACTTGCTTTTTTTTGCCGTTCCATATTTCCATGGCCGGCTGCTGAATGGCACGGGCAAACGAAAAAGAGAGCGCCCAGGGCAGTTGCTCTTTGAATCGCGTATTCATGGCATTTAATCGGGCTGAAGCCAATTCTGCAGATTGTCCTCCGGAGAGAAACGCAACTCCGGGAACAGCAGCAGGAACCGCCCTGAGAAGACATTTTACCGTGGCATCAGCAACTTCTTCAACGGACTCTTGTGTTGTGCAACTTAGTCCGGGGACAACCATGTTGGGCTTCAGGATTATTCCTTCAGGCATGATTCCTTGAATATAGAGTTGTTGGAAAACTGCGTGAAGTACCTTCCCGGTTACTTCAAAACAATCCTGGAGGGAATGATTGCCATCCATAAGTACTTCCGGTTCCACAATCGGAACCAGTCCAGCTTCCTGACATAAGGCCGCATAGCGTGCAAGTACATGGGCATTTGCTTCAATACAAGCCTTTGACGGAATCCCATCGCCAATCGTGATCACAGCGCGCCATTTGGCAAAGCGAAGTCCCATTTTTGCATATTGTTCAAGGCGATCACGCAATCCATCCAGCCCTTCGGTGACCTTTTCGCCGGGATGTCCGGAAAATTCCTTTGCCCCGGCATCTACTTTAATTCCGGGGATCATTCCCGCATTGGTGACGGCTTTTATGAAGGGAGTTCCATCACTAAGCTTTTGGTGAATGGTTTCATCATAAAGAATCACCCCACTGATACTTTTACTGAGACCTGGCGTGGTTATGATCATTTCACGATAAGCGCGGCGGTATTCTTCCGTTTGCGGAATTCCCAGCGCAGCAAAACGTTTGTTGCAGGTTGGATTACTTTCATCCATAGCCAGTAGGCCTTTATCGCCTGCAACCATAGCCCTGGCTGTTTTAATAAGTTCTTTAGCGTTCATCTTAAGTGTTTTAGTACCTTTAATAATCTACTACTTCAATCTGGTCTTCAGTTTGTGAGTGTCAGGGATTTACTTCGTTCAAGTTCTCCTTGTCCTCTTCCAGATCGTCATGGGCATCTCCGCCCAAACTGTAATAGTTGTTCTCTTCATCTTCACTGCCAATGGCTTCCATGGCATCATCCAGTTCTGCTCCGGGAACATCCAGATCTTTTTCGGCAAAATCATCGTCCAGACTTTTTCGTCTTAAGTCATTGGTGCTGTTTAATTCCTTTGTTTTGGAGGTATCTTCCGGACTTATGTCCTTTTCTTCCTGAAACTTTTCATAAATATCTTCGCTCTTTGGGTAAAGGGGATAACCCTTAGGATTATCTTCCTTTTTTTTACCAATATGGCTTTCAGATGGGTTTAATTTATTGTCTTTGTTTTTCATTTTTTTAAGAATTTGGAGAAGGCCCGTGCTTACTGCAATGAACAGAAAAGTGGGATAGATTTTTTGAATATCCTTGTATTTCCCAGCCTTTAAACTCAAACACAATGGCCACATTAATATTTAATTTCAAATTGATTCTTTAATCAGACCGGCTTCCGTAAATATTATTCTTCCGAAGAAGGCAAAAAAGAAATCAGTCTAAATATATCCACTCCTGACTTTACTTTAGCGTAAATTGCGTTCCTCTGGTTTTAATTATTTTGCTCTGGGAATTTATGTTCTAATTGTTTTATGCTATAAATAATAACAAATATGTTTAAAAATCGATTGAAAAAGACGCTTAATAAATGTTAAATGTATTTCTATAATTTGCAAGTAATCAGGTATATTCATCTTGCGGTTTCTTGTAATTTTAGAGCAATATTTTAAATAATGATTTTAAAAATAAAGCTTAAGCATCCGCTATAATGCATCGGTGATATCAACGCTTTTTGTTTTCTTTTGTCAGAAAAGAAGTTTTGTACTGTTGATTGGCAGGATAGCCTGATGTTTTGAACAGGCATCCGTTAGCCATCGGTGGGGTTCTGTGCACCCCGCTTTATGTGATGGCCGAAAAAGGCTATATATTTTGCCGTAATACACAAAGACTTAAGGGTGATTCCGTAAGCTTTGTACATTATCTGCCTGCTTTGTGTTTTCTCTTCGGAATAGCCGTTATTTTAGACTTTATTTTTCAGGATGATGTCTCTGCTGAAGGCTGGTTTTTGCTTTTATCATAGGTTCTGCCGCATGTTGGGCACTCCTCAACTATGCCTTCCTTAAGACGGATACCATTAATATGATCTCTGACAAATTTACGCATGAAGGTCAATCTCTTTTCGTGGTTTCCCACGTCAATTTGATTGTCCTCGAAGAGTTTTCGTATTTTATGATCATATTCCTGATAACCCCAACATTCAGGACAAACACCTTCGGGAGAGAGGTTTTTGGTTTCTTCTTGCGGTCTTTTAAAAAAGTCCAGGAGTTTTTCGTAAAAGTCCATAATCGAAATTTTTAGTTGTTAATAAAATATTTTGGCAGCTTGTTGTTTAGCATTTAGATTGTCACTGACGCATCTCCTCAAAAAAGGGCGTTCTCTTTTCTTCTACACATTGTGCCGCATATAGATACATTGCTGCACTCCAGGTTTGCCAGTCTTGTCCCATTGGTTTGCCATTCTGCGCTTTTATCCATTCATTAAATCCGAATTCAAGTTCTGTAGAACGGGATAATTTGACGTATAGGGTAAGCTCCATCAGTTTTTCTTCAGCCAGTTTAAAGCGTTTGGCAGCAACCAATGCCGCGATATAAAATCCAGCGATAAAAGGCCATATTCCTCCATTGTGGTAATCGCCCGGATTATTATATTGGGCATATCTATCATGCCAATCGGGATCCTCAGGGTTTGTGAAAGGGAAGAAGTTGGGCGGCAGGTTGCCTTTCAGATCTCTTTTATCTTTCATGGAGGTGCATTCATCTTCAACCCATGAAATCATTTCATCGGCTCGGGTAGGCGTTGCAATTCCCGATAGAATGGCCAGGCTGTTTCCAAGCAAATCGAAACGCTCACTGCTTAAAATTTTGTAGGACCAGAGTGCATAATAAGGTTTGTGTTTTACCGCCAGGCCTTCATGAACGTGACGATGAATAACTCCCCCTGTAATGGTAAAGCGGCCCATTGCACGTCGCATATTTTCCGCTGATTCGTGTTTTCCGAAGATTTTTAGATAACTGTAAACCAGCGTATTTACATATAATCCGTATCCTATCACCCATTGTTCATCGCGCCAGTCGCTGGTGGGTTGCTGTGCAATTAAATTTTTGTCCGATGGGCTTTGATAACTCATCCAAACCAATGATTTCTCCACTGCTTCAGAAAGGAAATCAACTTCCCCTGTCATTTTTCTAAATATACCGGTTGCTAGCAAAAACAGGGGAGTGGTATCACTTGCCCCGCGGTCATCGTTGTTGTGCACCAGCGAGGAGATATGACCATGCTGTGTTTGATTTTCAGCTAATGTTTCCAGCACTTTTCGAATGCTGCTCAGAAGCTTTTGATTTCCAGTAGCGGCAATCCCCAGTATCGATATCATCAGATCGCGGGTATAGGGTTCGGGATATCCCCAGCCTGCTGTCCGGGGCAGACCGTGATAAGGCCCCTGGGCATTGTGGAGCAAAACTTCAAGGGCAGCTTTCTTTGCACCTTCAACTTCTTTCGATATTTCAATTTTCATGGTGATTTTTTTAAAACTGTTGACAATTCAGATTTGGCGATGGTCAGATATTTGTTGCTTCGTTTAGACCTAACAGGTTAGAAGAAAACCTGTTAGGATATTCTTCCTATTTCTTCACTTCAATTTATCCCCAATTTATCGTTGATAATTTGCACAAAACGCTTTGCAACCACCCGGTAATCGAAATTTTCCACAACTCTTTCCCTGCCTGCTTTTCCCATCTTTTCCCGTAAGGTTGCATCCGTCATTAAGGTCATCAGGTGCTTTCCAATATCCTGAACATTTGCCCGGTAATCGACTATACGCGGTGCTTTGAAAGTTATTTTATGCTGATCTTCAAATCCAGATTCTTCTCCAAGCAAGGCTTCATTTACAACAATTTTTCGTGCCACTTTTGCCAGAAGTGCCGTTTCTCCATGAATGAGTGTATCCAGCATTCCCATCGCTTTTATGCTTACGACCGGTTTTCCACAGGCACCGGCTTCCACCTGCGGCATTCCAAAACCTTCCAGGCGCGAAGGTGCCGCATAAATGTCGCAAGCACCAATAAGGTAAGGCATGAAGTTCCGTGAAATGGTGTTGGTTGCATAAGTTACATTTTTTTCAATGCCCAGACGATTTGCCATTTCCAGATCAGCGAGGTTTTGCACTTTGGTTCGTGGTTGTGGCCAAACTTTGCATACATACTTCCAGTCGGGGGCTTTGGTGTCGATAATGGCAAGTGCCTGCATCACTTCCTGCGCCCCTTTCGACGCAGCATCGCCACCGACCGTGAGAATCATTAATTGGTCAGGTGAAATACCCAGTGACTCACGTACAGCTAAAATTTTTGCATCATCCTTTTGAAAGGGAATAAACGTATCCGTATTACAGCCCACGGGCAAAACTTCAATTTTACTGCCGTCGATTCCATCGCGCACGTACATTTCTTTTACCCAGTTTGAGGTTACCAGAATCAGCGGCAGCGCATTTAATACTTCCTGATAGTTGGCAATGTAACCATCGGCAACCAGCCAGGGAACCGCTTGAACTTCATACCGTTGCGGGTGCAGGATAAGTTGTGGAGTATGCCCCCAGTATCCAACTCCCACAACAACATCAGGTTTAAACCAGCGATAATACCATTCTTTTTCCTGTGCCGACTCAAAATGGACAGGGTGGGCATCGATGCCCATTTCAACCAGTCCTTTATAAAGCAAATCTCCCTGGGTAGCCAGTCCGCCGGGCGAGGGAGGATAATCATATAGCACCAGTACTTTCATAAGAAAACGCCTCCGTTATTAAGCCATTTTTTGGCGATGAATGGATCTGTAAATTGCCAGAATGCTTCTTCGCGAGGAGTTGTTTGTAACTCCCAGCTGTTTATTCCAAAACCATATGTCTCGTGTAGAATACTATATTTCTGTTGCCAGATTTGTTTTGGAAGTGGGTGGTAAATGGACGCATTTTTTATCGGACGTGGATGGTATTTTCTATTACCATCTTCATATGCAAAAGTGCGTAACTCATTGGTAGCTATTTTGTTGTGCTGCCATAAGTTAATGACGGCTTTACTTACTTCTTCATGTCGAAGATGACGGGTATATTCACCATTTGGATTGTGGGTAATAATTAAATCGTAATGCTTTTCCGGCAACAGATTTAGAATCGTCTGCTTAAGTTCTGCTTCATCAAGTGGATGCTGTTCCGGGCCGTCGTCCAAATCGTCCATAATACCTTGCGAGTTAAGCGCTTTCAATGCTTTGTAAAACTTTGGGGCACGATCGGTATCGCTTCTCCGGCAAACCGAAACAATGAAACAATTCCACGCCGGATTACTCAAAATTGTCCCTCCGGCCCACAAGGTTTCATCATCAGGGTGGGCAACAATTATGGCGACGTTTTTCGATTTTGTTGCTTCCATTTATTAAACCTCAATTGATTAAAGATGAGCGTTAAAATGTCATTTGCTTGTTGTAATTCCCCCTTTAGTGAAGCATTTTAAGCAAGCTCGTTTCCTGGTTTAATTTATCCTGATTTTTTGTCTCACTTTCCTCTTATTAATATCCTGAAAATTCTTCAGTGCGGATATTATCATCATCTATACCTGCTTCATTAAGTGTTTTCCGGATAGAAGTTACCATTGATGCCGGACCAGAGATATAGTAGATAGGTGTGGAGAGATCACCAATGTATCTTTTCAACATTTCCTTTGTGAAAAACCCCGTTTCGCCTTCCCAGCCCTTAGAACCATCGGTATCAGTCATTGATGCAACTAACTTGAAGTTGGCATTGGTTTTCTGAGCTGCTGTCAACTCTTCCAGGTAAGCGGCATCTTTAGGCGTCTTATTAGCATAAAAAAGAAAAATTTTGTGTGCTGTTTTATCGTGCGTTGCTTGCAAAACAATGCTTCTTACGGGCGTGATGCCAATGCCGCCTGAGAGAAAAACGGCAGGAATCTTGGTGTTATTCTGAAGGGTGAAAGACCCATAGGCCCCATCAAAAATTACTTCAGTGCCTATCGCCATATTTTTCATATTCCGTTTGAAAGCGGTATCCCGCATTCTCGTGGTAAATATAATGTCTTCTTCATAAGGCGCGCCCAGAGAGAAACCCCTTGTATCTCCTTCGGCATCAGTTTCCGGTGGTTTGATCAATGTGAAATCAGCAAACTGTCCAGGCTTAAAGGAAAATCCTGTCGGTTTAGAAAAATGAAAGGTCATCGTTTCAGATGCTACTTCTCTTTTACTTTCGAGTTTTATGTTAACTTTTGTCATGATAATGAATTTTAGTTTGTTTAAAAGGTCACATAATCCTAAATTCTTTGTGTTTTTGACAAAGAATTTAAGCTCAGGAATAAGTGGCCGTATTCCTGTTAAAAGCTTATTCCAGGAATTGTGTTCAATCCTTTTTTAACTCAAATGAGAACGAAGCATCCAAGCCGTTTTCTCATGATATTCCATCAACCCGGTAATGTAATCGCTGATGCCTTCTGCTTTTAACTTATCTGCCATTGGGTTAATGTTTTCTCTTAAAAACACAATGATGCTTTCGTGATCTTCCAATAATTCCGCAAAAAAACTTTGACTACCGTTCTTTTTGAGCGCTTTTTCAGAAAGATGGGTAAGTTCAAGGTATTTAGTAAGCTGCGCAGGAACATAATTATTTTTCCGCTACAGTATCCACGATTCCCTGTTGTTGATTATAAAATGTCTCTAGATACACATGCACCGCATGGAAATCCGGGCCTTCAACATTCCAATGTGCATTGAGGGTTTTGGAATACAGCAAAAATTCATCGGCCAGTATTTTTGACAATTGGTCGGCAATTGCTTGCCTGTTCTTATCAGTAATTCCGATGTTCGTTGTTTTCATTTTGTCAGGGTTTTTAGATTAATAATCAGTATTGTCTGATGAAATATTTACTAAAGCATGAGACTCTTCACTTCAATTGGTTGTGTTCTGAGAGAAACGAAGTATCTCTTGGGTTTTAACGGACAACAATAATTAAGAATCAACATTCTTTTTAAGTTTATTTTTCAATTATTAACAAAAAAAGATTTAGTTTTTGAATGCTTTTTTCAAAAGTAAAGTCATATTGTTTCATCAAATCTTCACTGGAAACGAATTATCCAATAACCGTGATTGGCATTACACTGCCCAATGTTTTCTTAATGATGCAGAGGCATTTCCCCCTTTTAGGCCTATGCAATAATTCAAACAACTGGCTCGATGTCAAAGGAATAAACAGTTGTAATTTTATTTTGTTTCTTTAATCTACGTCTTAAGTTCAGCCTGATAAAATCATTCATTCGTCTTTGTAAGCGCTTTTCCTTTATGCACGGCAACATGATCGGTCTTGTCACTTTGTATGGCATATTGTGGATCTTTTATGGAGGCGTGATGTGTATAGCCCTTGTAGTCAAAGTCGGCGGTATGTATTTTTATGATCTTGCCTGATACATGTCCTGCTTCAGAATTCCATTTTACATGGTCGCCAATTTTAAATGATTTTTCCATTTGTCTATTTTTAGATTATTCCCGCCATAACCCTTATCAATCACCACGCTTTTTCATAAACTCACTTTGCTCAATGCACTTTGCCGCTTTTAAAAGCTAATGTGATTTATTGAGATAATTTATTCATTCTTAAAGCTGATGTGTATATTGGTTTTAGCGCTTAGTTTCTCAACCTAAATAAATGTGGTAGTTCACTGAATGTGTGTAAGATACAATCGTATAGAGCAGCTAAACAGTCAGGAGTAACCTTTTAAATTGAAATTTTATTGACATTATTAATTTACTGAACATTAATTTTATTAAGTTTGTTTAATCAAAGGTTTGGAGTTTACATAAATTTTACTATGGTTAGCCAAATACTCAGCATAAATTTTAAACCCTTTATTCTCTACACAATAATTGCTCTGGTTATTATAGTAGCCATGCTGGGCATTTCCTGGTTTTTGGGGGAAAAAGGAATCGGTAAGTCAAAAAGTCAGCCTTATGAATCAGGTATAAAACCCACCGACAGCGCCCGACTTCGTTTCCCTTCCAAGTTTTATCTTATCGCCATGTTCTTCGTGCTTTTTGATATAGAAGCCGTATTTCTATTCTCGTGGGCAATGGCTTTTCGGGAGACGGGCTGGCTTGGGTTTGCAGCGGCTGCCGTTTTTATCGGTATTCTGCTTGCACTTTTAGTTTACGAAATCAGCATTGGAGCCCTCGACTTTGAAACTTCGGGTAAAAAAATCCTTAAAGCGGCTAATAAAAGGAAAGGTAAAACATGAACAGACAATCACTCTTTTTTAAGGGAGCCGGTGAGCCTTCCGGTCATTCATTTGATGAGGCCATACGAGAAAATATCGTTTTTACGACACTTCAGGATATGCTCTCCTGGGGTCGCAAAAATTCTATCTGGCCTTTTAACTTCGGACTGTCCTGTTGTTACGTGGAAATGGCCACCAGTCTTACCAGCCGTTATGACATTGCACGCTTCGGTGCAGAAGTGATTCGCGGTACGCCACGAGAAGCAGACCTGATGATCATTGCCGGCACCGTGTTTATGAAAATGGCCCCGGTAATCCAACGGCTTTATGACCAAATGATGGAGCCGAAATGGGTCATCTCCATGGGATCCTGTGCAAATTCGGGCGGAATGTACGACATATACAGCGTTGTGCAAGGGGTGGATAAATTCCTGCCGGTAGATGTATATGTGCCGGGCTGTCCGCCCAGACCAGATGCATTTATGGAAGGCTTATTACTGTTAAGTGAACAGGTAGGTAAAGAAAAAAGACCGCTCAGTTGGAAAATCGGGTCGCAGGGAGTAATAAAACCTGAGGCGTATTCATTGAGAGACAAAAAAAGAGAAGAGAGGATGAAAATGACCGAAATTGATCCTCCCGATACACTTAATTTATAGCCCATCCGATGGAAAAGGAACAATTATTATACGATATCACCGGATCATTTGGAAATGCTGATCTGAAGACTGAGGAAACAAAAGACGGCATATTAACGCTTCTTGTTCCTGAACAGATAATAGGCGATTTATTAAGGCATCTGAAGTTCAAGCTGGAAAAGCCTTTTCCAATGCTTTTTGATCTCACGGCTATTGATATGCGTGCGTTTTCAACTGTTGGAGCACCACCGGCATATCCTTTCATCATCGTATATCATCTGCTTTCTTTCGAACGGAATTGTGATGTGCGGATTAAAGTTGGTCTTACCTCCGATTATCCCGCTATCTCAAGCATCGTGAATATATGGCCGTCTGCCAATTGGTATGAACGGGAAATATATGACATGTTTGGAATTCAATTTATAGGTCACCCTGATTTGCGCCGAATTCTTATGCCGGAAAGTTGGGTAGGTCACCCCCTGAGAAAGGAACATCCCGCAAGGGCTACGGATATGGGGAATTTTGTAATGACCGATGATTATCTGGAACAACAGGAAGAAGAACTTCAGTTTAATCCTGAAAAGTTCGGAATGAAACGGCAGACAGAAGATGCAGATTTTATGTTCCTGAATATAGGGCCTCAGCATCCGGGTACGCATGGTATTTTAAGATTGATACTTCAGCTAAGTGGAGAAGATATTGTGGATATTGTTCCGGACATTGGATTCCATCATCGGGGAGCGGAGAAAATGGGAGAGCGACAATCCTGGCATACCTATATTCCTTATACCGACAGGGTGGATTATCTCTCCGGCGTTCTCAACAATATGGCGTACTGTGAGGCAGTTGAAAAGTTAGGGGATATTTCCGTTCCCGACAGGGCGAAAGTTATTCGCATTATGCTTGCCGAATTGTTCCGCATATCCAGTCATTTAGTGTGGTACGGAACATTTGCCCAGGATATTGGACAAATGTCGCCGGTGTTTTACATGTTCACCGACAGAGAAAAAGTTCTGGATATTATTGGAGCCATTTGCGGAGACCGCATGCACCCAAACTGGTTCCGGATTGGAGGTGTAGCGCAGGATTTACCCGAGGGCTGGAGAAGTATGATCAATGAATTCCTGAATTATCTCCCGGCAAGATTAAAAGAATATGATTCTCTGGTCATGAAAAATATGATTTTTAAAGGCCGGACGAAAGGAATAGGAATATACAATACGGCTGAGGCCATTGAATGGGGAATTACCGGTCCCGGCCTTCGTGCCACCGGTTTTGAATGGGATCTTCGCAAGAAAAGACCTTACGGCGGTTATGACCAGTTTGAATTTGACATACCGGTTGGCTCCAACGGAGATTGTTTTGACCGTGCGCAGGTAAGAATTGAGGAGATAAGACAAAGCCTGCGGATAATCAGGCAATGTGTTGACCAGATGCCTTCGGGAAATTATAAATCCGACAGCTCAATAGCCACCCCGCCCCGAAAGGAAAATACGATGTACGACATTGAAACGCTGATACATCATTTTGTTCACACCTCCTGGGGGCCGGTAATTCCACCCGGCGAAGCCTACTCGGGAATAGAATCGTCAAAAGGACAATACGGATATTATTTAACAAGCAATGGAAGCACCAGCTCCTATAGAACACGTATAAGGACTCCATCCTTTCCGCATATGCAAATGGTGCCTTTTATAAGTAAAGGATATACCGTGGCAGATTTATTATCCATTTTGGGGAGTGTGGACTTTGTGCTTTCAGACATCGATCGTTGATTTTTTAAACCTTGTGAAATGCTGTCAAAAGAAGAAATAGAACGAATAGAGAAGGAAATGGCTAAGTTCCCAATAAAAAGTGCGGCCAGTATTGAGGCGCTTAAGATTGTGCAGGATAAACAGCGGTGGGTTTCTGACGAGTCGCTGGCCGAAGTGGCTGCAATTCTCGAAATGTCGGCCACGGAACTGGAAAATGTAGCCAGCTTTTACAATCTGATTTTCAGGAAGCCGGTGGGGCGGCATGTGATTTTTGTGTGCGCCAGTATTTCCTGTTGGGTGATGGGATATGAAGATATTCTGGCCCACTTGAATAAAAAGCTGGGAATTTCGTATGGTGAAACTACAAAAGATGACCGTTTCACGTTGTTGCCCATTCAGTGTTTGGGCAATTGCGATCATGCACCGGCAATGATGGTTGGAAATGATTTGTACAATCACCTAACGGCCGACAAGGTTGATGACATTCTGGAAAAATACCAATAGATAGAGACATGGAAACTCCGTTGACAAAAAATATAATCAAAGGCATACCGGTGGACATCCAGGTGTACGAAAAGTCGGGCGGCTACCAGGGACTTCGAAAAGCCTTGCTTAAAAAACCGGAAGAAGTTACCTCTCTTGTGCAGGAATCGGGGCTGAAAGGCAGGGGAGGAGCCGGTTTCAACACCGGACAAAAATGGAGTTTTGTTCCTATGGGAGACGATGCACCCAAAGAAAAGTACCTTATTGCCAATGCCGATGAAATGGAGCCCGGAACCTTTAAAGATCGATTGCTTCTGGAAGGGGATCCTCATCAGCTTATTGAGGGAATGATCATCGCTTCGTATGCTATTCAGGCAAGCAAAGCCTATGTTTTCCTGAGATGGGCTTATAAAAATTCAGCGGCTCAGCTTAACAAAGCCATTGCCGAAGCCTATGAAGCTGGCTATCTTGGGAAAAACATCCTGAACTCCGGATTTGATTTGGACTTACATCTGCACATTAGTGCCGGAAGATACATTTGCGGAGAAGAAACTGCCCTGTTAAATGCTCTGGAAGGCAAGCGGGCAATTCCGCGTTCAAAACCGCCTTTTCCTCAGGTGAGCGGATTGTTTGGCAAACCAACCATTGTTAACAATGTAGAAACCCTCTGCAATTTGCCTCATATTTTAGAAAATGGCAGTGAGTGGTATAAATCCCTCAGTAAAAATAGCGAGGGAGGAACTAAATTGTACGGAGTGAGTGGGAAAGTGAAAAATCCCGGTTGCTGGGAGTTGCCGTTGGGTACCACCATGCGCGAAATAATTGAGGAACACGCGGGCGGTATGCTCGATGGCTACAAGTTCCGTGGTGCATTGCCGGGAGGGGCATCTACCGATTTTTTGATTGAAGAGCACATGGATATTGTGCTGGATTTTGCTTCAACCATGAAATCAGGAAGCCGGTTGGGCACCGGAACACTGGTTATACTTGATGACAAAACCTGCCCTGTTGGTTTTGTACACAACCTGGAGAAATTTTTCGCCCACGAATCCTGCGGATGGTGCACGCCATGCCGTGATGGATTACCCTGGGTGGAAAAAGTACTCTATTCCATAGAGAATGGAACGGGAAGGGAAAAGGATATGGAAATCCTTGAATCTCATGTTGGCTATCTTGCTCCGGGACATACCTATTGTGCCCTTGCTCCCGGTGCTATGGAGCCGCTGCAATCTGCCCTTAAATATTTCAGGGAAGATTTTATGAAACATATTAACGAAAAAAGATGCCCCTGGAGGAATAACCATGGTTAAAATTCTCATCGATAATATAGAATACGAAGTCAAAGAGGGAAAAAACCTTCTTGAATCTATCCTCTCGCTTGGAATGAACCTGCCTTATTTTTGCTGGCACCCCAAGTTGGGCTCCGTGGGTGCATGCCGGCAGTGTGCGGTTAAAACCTTTAAAGATGCTGACGATACCAAGGGGAAAATAATCATGTCGTGCATGGAGCCCATAAAAGAAGGAATGCGAATCTCTTTAAAGGACAAGGAAGCAACTACATTCCGCTCGCACATCACGGAAAGCTTAATGACCAATCACCCGCACGATTGTCCCACCTGCGATGAGGGAGGAGAGTGCCATTTGCAGGATATGACCATCATGACCGGGCATACCTACCGCCGGTTCGAATTCAACAAACGTACGTTTGAAAACCAGTACCTGGGGCCTTTGGTGAATCATGAAATGAACCGTTGCATTGCCTGTTACCGTTGTGTCAGATTTTATAAGGATTTTGCCGGTGGAAAGGATCTGGAAGTTCTGGGCTCACATAATCTCATCTATTTTGGCAGACACGAAGACGGAGTTCTGGAAAGCGAATTTAGCGGAAACCTTGTAGAAGTCTGTCCAACCGGTGTGTTTACGGACAAAACCCTTAAGAAGCATTTTACGCGGAAATGGGATTATACCACTGCACCTTCTGTTTGTAACCTTTGTAGTCTGGGTTGCAATACCATTGCCGGCGAACGGTACGGAAAGATCCGTAGAATACGATCAAGATACAACAAAGAGGTGAATGGCTATTTCCTTTGTGATCGGGGAAGGTACGGTTATGAACATACGAATTCATCCAAAAGAATACTGGTTCCTTCCCTCAAAGACACCCAATCCGAAACCGGGTTTAAGGTTGCCGGAATTGAGGAAGTGCAATCGACGTTCAACAACATATTCAAAGAAAGCACCGATTTCATAGGAATTGGTTCCGGAAGAGCATCCCTGGAAGCGAACTATGCCTTGAAAACCTTAGTGGGTGCCGATAATTTCTATCTAGGGATGTCTGATGTTGATTATGAGCTGAACCATTTGGCTACGGACATTCTGCAAAATTCTTCAGCTGAGAAATATTCTCTAAAAGAGATAGAAAACACAGAATGTGTCCTTATTCTTGGGGAGGATCTTACCAATACCGCCCCCATGATGGCCTTGGCAGTTCGGCAGTCGGTAAGGCAAAAGCCCATGCACCGGCTGGATGAAATGAAGATTAACCGTTGGGACGACAAAACGGTTCGCGATGCCATTCAACAGGAAAAAGGCCCGCTTTTTAATATTACGCTGGCCGCTACAAAGATTGACGAATTGGGCCTGATTAATCTCCATACTGATCCTGAAAATATAGCCGAATTTGGCTTTGCCATTGCCCACTTTATGGACGATGCCAACGTGCTTCCTGAAAATATAAGTAAGGAACAGTCGCAAATGGCAAAAATAATTGCTGAAACGCTAATGGAAGCGGAAAATTCAGTTATTATTTCGGGAACATCTTGTCTGAATGCGAATATCCTCAAGGCAGCCTACAATATATCCGAAGTCCTCGCAAAGCAGGGTAAGAAAACTGGAATCTCCTTTATATTTAAGGAGGCAAATTCTTTGGGATTAACCTTGCTGGGTGGAAAAAAGCTATCTGAAATTGATAAATCAGCACCGAACGAAACACTTGTAATTCTTGAAAATGATCTCTATCGAAAAGCTCCGGCACACGAGGTGGATGAGCTGCTGAAATCATTTAAAAATACCATCGTCGTTGATAGCCTGATGAACAGCACCACAAGTAAAATGGATTACCTCCTTCCTGCAGGAACAATTTATGAATCGGATGGACATCTGGTCAACAACGAAGGACGGGTTCAGCGGTTTTACAAAGTGTTTGTACAGGAAGAGGGCGAAGTTCGCTCCGCACAGGAATGGGTTCAAATGCTTTCTGAAAGTGTGGATGCAAACCCGTTGGCAGGATTGAAAAATATTTTTGATTATGGGGAAGCCATTGAAAAAGATTACCCTGTTTTCAAGAGGCTTGCGGCAAATATTACACCATTAGCTTTCCGAGAAGGCGCTCAAAAAGTTGCGCGCGAACCCCATCGCTATAGCGGAAGGACTGCAACACATGCCAATGAAACAGTTCACGAGCCCACGCCGCCAAAAGACCACGAAAGTCCGATGAGTTTCAGCATGGAAGGATTTCACGGAACGCCTGCTGCGCCGTTAACGCCATTTTTCTGGAGCCCGGGTTGGAACTCCGTTCAAGCCATCAATAAATATCAGATTGAAATTGGAGGTGAACTTCGGCGGGAAATTCCACAATTGTGCATTTTCAAAAATACAGCCTCCGGAAATGTGCGTGGACAATATTACAAAATGGACGTGGACGATAACAAACCTCAGAAGGATAAACCGAAGGGGAAATGGAAGGTGCTTCCGCTGTATCATATTTTTGGTTCTGATGAACTGAGTGTGGTTGAAGGAGGGATTAAGGAGCTTGCTCCCTTGCCCTACCTTGGGATAAACCCTGAATCTGCCAAAAAAATGGGATGGGACGAATCAACGGTGGTACGTCCTGCCAAAGGCAATAATAATACAGGGATTCAATTGCAATTTTCAGATGAAATTCCTGAGGATTGTGTTGGAATAACTATCGGATTGGAGCAAATGCCATTTGTTGAATTGGAAGAATGGCAAAACCTGAGCGTTTGAATTGAACGCTGCGGGTATAAGTAAGAAGAACATTGATTTAACTGAATCTATAAAAATAGAGAATGTTTATGGAAGGCAATGTGTACTGGATATGGATTGTTTTGGGCGTGCTGGTGGTGGTTTTATCGCTGGCGGCCGGCCTTATATGGTATGAGCGCAGGCTGTTGGGCTGGGCTCAGGACAGGCAGGGACCGAACAGGGTAGGACCCTTAGGCCTGATGCAACCCCTGGCCGATGTGATAAAGATTTTCTTCAAGGAAGACTGGATTCCTCCTTTTACCAATCGGGTGATATTTGTTGTGGCCCCCATGATAACCGTGTTTACCATTCTGATGAGTTTTGCCGTAATTCCATTTAGTCCGGCAATTATTGTGGCTGACCTTAATATAGGGCTGCTGTTTTTTCTGGCAATGTCGGCCCTGGGTGCTTATAGTATTGTGCTGGCCGGCTGGTCATCCAACAATAAATATTCATTGCTTGGAGCCATGAGGGGAGCTTCACAAATGATTACCTATGAGGTGTTCATGGGATTGTCGCTTATGGGTGTGGTTATGCTCGCCAACTCTTTTAATCTCCGCGAAATTGTTGAAGCGCAAAGAGGACTTTGGAATGTTATCCCGCAATTTGCCGGCTTTGTGGTGTTTTTCATTGCCGGCCTTGCCGAAACGCACCGGCTTCCCTTCGATATTCCTGAATCCGAAGCTGAGCTGGTGGCGGGTTATCACTCCGAATATTCGGGGATGAAATTCGGGATGTTTTTCGTAGGCGAATATCTGGGGATTATTCTGATATCCTCCATGAT
>Ga0265295_1004183_pt1 | contig 19713 bp, 16 predicted proteins | sample Munlansysbiofilm_FD_192503 | JGI IMG/M metagenome (GOLD analysis project Ga0265295, IMG submission 192503) | Leachate microbial communities from a municipal landfill in Southern Ontario, Canada - Methane capture system biofilm | ecosystem: Engineered > Solid waste > Landfill > Unclassified ... | reverse complement strand
TAAAATTGACATGAAAATCAAAGCAGCCGCACCGCGTAGGATGAAGCATCATTAAGAATGCCTGAATGCAGTGCGGCTGCTGTATTTGATTCTGGTTCTTTGGATGGACCGGACAAGCGCTAGCTTACGCTCTCATAGGAATTTCACCTCCCTCCATTCTGATGGCGGGCCGTACTCATTGCCTGCGACGGTTTGATCACGCTCGGACTGTGACTATACGGAAGTATCATTATCTAATGCACAAGGTCTTGGCCAGCCAATCTGCCACGATTGGCCTTCAGCATGGGTATGTGTCGCTCGCTTCGTGAAACGAAGGTCGTTGCGTACCTGCTGCCTGGCTTGTCCTTCCGGCTCATGCATCAAAGGTATCCGGCTCTCCTATATGAAGTTGTCAAAGATCGCTTTTATGAGAAGATAAAAGTCCCTCTCATAAGCCATGACATTTACAGACATTTTTTGAACCCTATTTCTGAATTTTTTTAAGTTCTTTTTCCAGCGTCTGTAAACCTTGGTTGATAGACTTGCAGACTGCTTTCACGCTGACGCCTTCAGCACGGGCAATTTCAGACTTATTCATGTCAAGAAAATAGTACGCGTAGATCCTTTTGGCCTGGATGTCTGGCAATTTGCTGATGGCACAATGAAGCTCTTGATTCGTCATCTTCCGCTCATAGATCTCATAAGGCGAAAGCGAGATAAAGATGGCATCATGCTCGATCCCATCGTCCCGATCCAGGGAAAAGTGAGCTCCATTTCTGTAGATCTTGCGCTGATAATTCAGCTCTTTTCGCTTGGATTCTTCAAAGATCTCAGCGATCTCATCATCGACCATAACAAAACAATCATTCTCATAAAACGGGTATACTTCCCGAAGATTTATCTTTTTCATTTTCATTCTCCTTCTCGTTGTTGACTTGTTAGCGGCGAACAAGAAGGAGGCGGCGGGCTGCGGCATCTCGGTGAGACGAGACAGCCAGCGTTATTCATTTGGCTGGAAATAAACATGACAGGCTCCTTTTGGCGCGGAGCCTGTCATTGGTGATGCACTGCCAAAAAGCTGATTACTGAATAAAAAAGGCCGGATGATCCTCTCAATTGAGTAATCATCCGGCGGTGGTAGCTCAGTGAATCGGCTCCGGTGCTCGGTATCGATTGATATACAGTTGTTCATTACCTGCTCGTGCGGTGGTCGCTACTTCGAAAAGTGCGCCGGTGCTCCATAATCAGATAATGAGTTTATCCCTGGTCTGCGACGACCGGAATGGTTGCGACTTTTCCACACATCTCGCATTTGATGGTGACAATACCTACACTGTCAGTGGTGACATCGAAAAGCCGTTTCCCACAGTGGGGACAGTTGATGGGTTTAAAGAATTCGTCAAAGGCTTCTTTCTCTGCTCCAAGGACGATCTCGGTGGTTCTCAGGCAGTCAGATTTGTAGGGGCAGATCTTCGTATTACTGCATTTAATCAGGATCTTAAGTTTTGAGCCTTCTATGGTGTCAAAGAGTCTTCTTTCTCGATTGCATTTGATCTGGACGGTTCTCATAGGGTATCCCTCCTGTACTAGGCGTACATGATGCCGGGCATGATAACCTCATGACTGCTGTCTCCAGATGTTTTCATACTGCCTAACAGGGAGGCTGAATAGATCGACCATTTCCCAAAGCGACCTCGTATGGTCTCGATGGTATCATCCAGTTTTTCCAGTCTGGCCCGTCTGGCAGCATCATCAAAGAGCATCAGCTGCTGTGGCATGAATTTGGGTTCGAGGTTGATAGCGCGAACAGTTACTGCCCGCACAAATGTATGCCAGTCGTAGTTATTTTCAAACAGATGCCTTGCCGCTGAGGCGATCTCCAGGGGGCTCTGGGTCGCTATGGGCAACTGCATCTGATATTGACGATAGGATAGGGTATTGTCCTTCACTGTGATTTGGACGCGATTAGTTTTCATGTCATGGACTCGCAGCCGATGGCTGATGTCCTGGGTCAGATGAAGCATGACCTTCCATACTTCTTCATTGGATTCAAGATCCGCTGTGCAGGTTGTGCCATGTCCGATGGATTTCACCGGTGATTGGAAGTCGTTTGGCATGACTCGGGATAAGTCCTCGCCGTTGGCAAAGAACCAGAGCATCTCTCCGTTCTTTCCAAGGGTACTCTTTAGAAAATACCTGGGCGCTCTGGCCAGTTCTCCGATGGTCCGAATGCCGTAGCGGGTAAGCTTCTTGTCTGTCGCTCGTCCTACATAGAAGAGATCAGAAACCGGCAGCGGCCAGACCTTATCTTGATAGTCACAGCGATTGATGACCGTGATGGCGTCAGGCTTCTTCATGTCGCTGCCAAGCTTAGCGAAAATCTTGTTGTAGGACACACCGATGCTGACAGTGAGACCTAACTCCTCTCGGGTTATGCGCCGGATCTCCTCAGCAATGGAGAGGGCACTTCCAGAGACGCATTGACTGCCGGTCACGTCCAGCCAGCATTCATCCATACCGTATGGCTCAACTTGATCCGTATAACGCTGATAAATCTCCCTGGTGAGCCTGGAGTATTTCAGATACTGCTCATATTGCGGTGGCACCATTATAAGATCTGGATATTTCTGCTTTGCTTCCCAGTTGACCATGCCGGTTTTGATACCTGCCTTCTTGGCTTTTTCAGATTTGGCCAGAACGATGCCATGCCGATCTTCCGTGGAACCACAGACAGCGATTGCCTTGTCCCTGAGAGCTGGATTCAGCATGATTTCTACAGAAGCATAGAAGCTGTTCAAATCACTATGAAGTATTGCACGGTCTTTACTCATAAAAAGCCACTCCTTCCAAGGGTTTCTATAACTTCTTCGTTGACAGATGAAGTTTGCGAAGGTATAATGAAGTTAACTTCATCTTGTAGCTCAATATTAACAGGCTAATGAAGAATAGTCAATACAAAAATGAAGATGACGAAGTTATATTCATTACGGGAGGCAAGGAAATGAAAACTTTCTCAGAGAAGATCAAAGAAGCTCGGGAGGAATTGAAGCTCAATCAGCAGCAACTGGGTGAGCTTGTCGGTGTTTCAAAACGTTCCATTGCTGCATACGAAACGACGGACACCAAGCCTCGTGGAAATATCGCCAGAAAGCTGGCTGCGGCCCTTCAGGTATCCGTAGACTTTCTGCTCAATGATGAGATCACAGATCCAAAATACGGCATAGAAAAAGCTCCCTACATTGAGGAAGCTCGGGAACGGCTGGGACCAAAGGCAGCCAAGGAAATGGATGTTCTCCTGGAGCAGAATGTGGCCTTGTTTGCTGGCGGAGCCCTGGATCAGGAAGCCAAGGATGCTTTTTTTGAAGCCGTTATGAAGGCTTATTTGAAGTGTAAGGAAGAAGCCCGGAAAACTTATGGCCGAAAAAAAGAAACGGATTAATATTTCCTCGTTCTTTGTTTTCAACCAGTTGACCATTTAATCGTTCACTGTCCGTATTTTTGTACCGACACTTTGATTTAATGATAGTGAGGGATCGTTAGTGGGATGAGTATTTGATTTTATATCATTTGAAGGTGATTACATGTCGATAGAGATAATTTGCCGGGAAGTATCCCGCATAATGCGAAAATATGATGAGCCAGATCCTTGGAAGCTGGCTGAAGCCATGGGAATCATCGTTCAAGTAATGCCGCTTGGCCGTACAGATAAATCGTGCAAAGGATTTTTTCTGCGACAATCAAGGAAAAAGCACATCACCATCAACAGCGACCTGCCGGAGCCAATTCAACGGATTATCCTGGCCCATGAAATTGGTCATGCTGTCCTTCATCATGAAGCAGCAAAGATGAGAGCATTCCATGATTTTGCTTTGTATGATACATCCTCCCAGATGGAGTATGAAGCGAATCTGTTCGCGGCTGAATACCTGCTGGAAGATAATGAAGTAACAGAACTACTCAGTGAGGACACCTTCTTCTTCTCGGTCGCCAAGGAACTGGAAGTTCCTCCTGAACTGCTTGACTTCAAATTTCGGATACTCAAGCGCAAGGGATGGCTGATCGAATCTCCGATCCAGTCCAACAGCAATTTCCTTATGCACCTTTCGGACCGAGGTGAGGACACGTGACTTCAAAGGCTAAAGTCTATGTTGCCGTCATCGCTTCATTCTCTGAAGACGGGAATCTTTTCCCAAGACGCCTCCGCTGGGAAGATGGCCGTGAATATTCCATCGAAAAGATCCTGGATGTTCGTCCTGCAGCAGCGCTGAAAGCTGGTGGTCAAGGTGACCGTTATACAGTCCAAATCAATGGTCATCAGAGTTATCTTTTCTTTGAGCGAAGTCCAAATATCAGTGGAACAAACCTTGGAAAATGGTTTGTGGAACGAAAATAATCAATTTCGTCATAATTGATAGCGCCGACAGACCAACATCTGATCGGCTTTTTTTTATAAAAATACTTTTTTTCATACTATTATTACGATTTCGCAAACTTATTATTGCTATGTCAAAGAGGGTTGGTTATAATTAACATATGTATGAATTTGTGATATCAATCCTAATAGAGGTGAAGGGCAATGATTATAAGCTATAAAAAACTTTGGAAGCTCCTAATCGACCGAGACTTGAAAAAAAAGGACCTTAGAGAGATGGCAGGCATTAGCCCTTCAACAATTGCGAAACTTGGGCGAAATGAGAATATCAACACGGAGGTCATTATCAAAATTTGTCAGGCTTTGAAATGCGATATTTGCGACATGATGGAGATTATTGACAGTAAATCTTCAGATGTAGAAACCAATGAAGATGAATACAAGTCTTCATCTTAAATATTTAAATTGACAATCACTAAAGCCAAGATGTCTTGAATATTACTCGTGAATCTAATGGCAAAACTGCTTCAGTTAATATCGATTAATTTTGAGAGGATGAAAACGATGCGTACAATTAATGAAATGCTAAAACCAAGAGAAAATGTATTTTCTGATACTGCCAGGGAGGATGTACTGAACCTCACTGATCTTGCAGAAAATAGAATTGATGCACATAAATTCTTCGGAGAAAACTTCCAAACTCAAGGTATGACAGTTTTATTTGATACTGCATTTGCTCGCTTTAAAGGCGAATCTGACACCGGTGTTATTAAGCTGACACAGGCTATGGGTGGTGGTAAAACTCATAGCATGTTAGCGCTTGCCCTGTTGGCTCAGAATCCTGAGATAAGGGAAAATCTCCTCGGACCTACATATGCAGGAATCGGTGATATCCGAGTCGTTTCGTTCTCTGGCAGAGAAAATGCTGATTTTGGGATTTGGGGTAGCATCGCAGAACAACTCGGAAAGAAGGAGTTCTTCAAGGACTATTATTCCCCTCTTAAGGCACCTGGTGAAAAGTCATGGGTTGAACTGCTCAAGGGCCAAAAGACTCTCATCTTGCTGGATGAGCTTCCTCCATATTTGGAAAATGCTAAGTCAATAATGGTGGGCAACTCTGACCTTAGCAAAGTCACCATGACTGCGCTCTCAAACCTTTTCACAGCTTTAGGTAAGGAACAGTTGGCGAATGTATGCCTGGTTTTTTCTGACCTTAAAGCGGCATATGAGTCAGGCAGCGAATTATTGCAGTCAAGCTTCCGTGAACTTGAAGCCGAAGCGAACCGAATAGCAATTGAAGTAACGCCTGTGGCTCTTAACAGTGATGAAATATACCACATTTTGCAGAAACGTCTGTTTGAAGATGTCAGTGGCTTTGATTACTCATTAAATATCAATGATGTTGCCATCGCTTACAAAACAAGCGTCGAAAAAAGCAAGAAACTCGGGTTCACAAACTACACTCCAGAAACCGTTTTTAAAGGCATCAAGGACTCCTATCCATTCCATCCATCAATCAAAGATCTTTATGCCCGTTTCAAGGAAAATCAAAATTTCCAACAAACACGTGGCCTGATAAAACTGATGCGCCAGATTGTCCGCCAATTCTATGAAAGTGGTATGGCTAAAGAGAGCTTTTTGATCAACGTTTTTGACTTTGATTTGAATGAACAAAAAATGCTGAGTCATATCCGGCAGATCAAGCCCTCCCTGGAAGAAGCAATCAATCATGATATTGCACAGGATGGCAAGTCCATTGCAGAAGTGATCGATATAGAAAAGCCTGAGAACAAAGGCGTTACGCAGGATATTGCCAAGCTTCTCCTCGTGTCTTCTTTATCAACGGCAAATCATGGACTACTCGGACTCACCGAATCGGAAATATTCGGTTATTTGAGTGCGCCCAACACAGACATTAACGAGATAAAGTCCAGCCTGGAAGAATTGAAGACTCTTTGCTGGTATATGAAACAAGACAATCGTGGCAGGCTGTATTTCCAGAATACAAAGAATATGGTTGCCGAGATGAATACCCTTGTTGACAGTTATACAAATGAGAATGCAAAAAAAGAGCTTAAGCGCATTCTGGAACAGAACTTTAGTCCCAAGCTGAAAGTCTGCTATGAAATGCTGTATGTGCTCCCTGCAATCGATGAAATCGATCTTGATCAGAATAAGATTTCTCTGGTCATTTATGAGCCATATCCCGGCAGTGAGCTGCATCCTGAGCTGAAGAAGTTCCATGACAATATTTCACTGAAGAATAGAGTCATGTTCCTTTCCGGACAGCGAAACATGATGGAAAAGCTTTATGGAAATTCAAAGAAACTCAAAGCGATCCAGCAAATAGTTGACAACATGGCAAACGAAGGCGTTCCCGCATCTGATCAGCAATATAAAGAAGCTGAAGCTCAACTGGATAAAGCCATTCAAGCATTATTCTCAACGATCAGGGAGACGTTTGTTGCGCTCTATTATCCAACCAAGAATGGAATAGAGCTTGCAGAATTTAAACTTGAATTCAAAGAAAATAAGTTTAACGGTGAAGAACAGATCATAAGCTGCTTGACTGATAGTTCTAAATACGAGGCCTTCTCAAAGGATGACCAGTTCTTGGAGAACCTTCGCAAGAAGTGCGAAGCTAGACTGTTTACCATCAAAGAACTGCCCTTCTCCCAAATAAAAGAGAGAGCTGCAACGACAGTGGCTTGGCAATGGTATCATCCGGACCAGCTTGAAAGCCTGAGACTGGATTGCATTAAAAAAGACAAATGGAGAGAAATTAATGGTTATCTGGTAAAGGGGCCTTTTGAGAAGGACCCGACCTCTGTTGTTGTAGAGCAGACATCATATGATGAAAAGACCCAGGAATTTACCTTGAAAATCCGAGGCATCGGCGGCAAGGTCTATTACGACATCGGCAGTGATCCTACTTCCGCATCTAAAGAAGTAATGGATCAGGTTTTAGTGACCGCAGAACCAGCTATTCGCTTCGTCTGTATTGATCCAACAGGGGAAAGAAAAACCGGTGATGTCTTTGAGTTCACAGGTAGTGTTCCAATTAAATATGGGCAAAGGAATACACCGAATGGCGATGTAATGACGCTGGTCACTAATCCAAAGTATGTTGTGAAATATACAACTGACGGTAGCGAACCTAAAGAAAATGGTGGCATCTATAACGATGAATTTGTGCTTCCTCAAGACAGCAAATACGTAAGAGTCGCTGTTTATTACAAGGATAGATTGCTTGAGGAAAAGAGTATCTACGTCACAAAAGGCGGCGGTACCAAACCGGCTAAAACGATTGATAAGAGCAAGGCGCTCGCCTACCGCTATCACAATAAAAAACAAATGGGAGATACTGAAGCGAGTTATAAAGAGCTGGCTCTTCTCTCGAAACTTGATGGGGTCCTCATTAAGGGGGCTACAGCAGAAATTTATAATAAAACAAATACGGATCATTATATTGAGTTCAATGCAAGTGTTCCATATTGGGCAGGAGATCTTCAATCGCTGATAGATCTTGTTCGAGATACCAGCTTTAAGGAAACCGAAGTAATTGTTGACTTTGGTTATAAAGAGCTGATGTTCTTGACCGGTGAGTTATTCACTCAGTGGCTTGATATGAACAAATTTGATATGAACAATCTCATAAAGAGTGGGGAAATCATACAATGAGCAACACATATTATGGGTTTGGATATGATCCAAAGGAAAGCGAGAATCACTTTTATGTGGTTGTTCCAAAAGAGGCAACTGCAGAAGTTGAGATTTACGAGCGTTTTCATTGGGATATAGACGAACAAAAAATAACAAGTAAGGACATCCTCAAACTCCGGATGTCACGATATAAATGGTCTAAGCTTTCAAATGATGTTGCAGCTGAGTTTAACGCAAGGCTGAAGGCTGACAAAAAGCCAACTAGTAGATTTATAGTTGGAGAAACACCTGTAGAAAAGCTATTTGGGAAAGAATTAATGGTCTTGCTTTGGGGAGTTGAAAATAACGATCCGGCTGGAATTCCAACTGCTATTCGCAATTGGAAGGGTCTCCAGCCTGAAGAACGCTGGTGGCTATACACCATGACAAATGCAAGCACTGGAAAGATCAATGATAAACGCGGATGGCGCATGGCTTTGCGTTATGCGCTATGTGAAAATCCAGTAGATGAATCAAATCAGATTTCACTATTTACTGATTTGATGGGAGGAGAATAACATTGGACAATCAGATGTCATTTATTGAAAAACAGTTTCCTGTCAGTAAAGTAAGCAAAGAAAGTTACAAAGAGAGAAAAGCTAATAACGGTCAAACCTTAACCGGCCTTGGAAAGTGGTGGGGACGAAAGCCCCTAATTCTAGTCAGAGCTGCAATTTTAGGTTGTCTTATGCCTTGTAGTGATAATCCTAAGGCTGATATGGATATTTTTCTTAAAATATTATCTATGGATAATGACGGACTAATAGATCGAAAACAAAAATCATTGTCTGCAAAAGAACTTTACGAGATTGCCCAGGGCAACAAGCATTTTAGACAGTTTCTAAATGAATGGTTTGAAGTAGATGGAGCAAAAGTCAAAATTCGCAATGGGCAAGACAAAAATGACATTGAAATGCGGTTATTCAAAACGCTGGGTTATGATGACAAGCTGAAGTATTGCGTGCGTCCTGAACAACTTGAGACGCTTCGGAAGGACAGTTGGAATGCAATCAATCATCACCTCGGAACAAGCGCCAAATCATTAAATGAACTTGTCGAACAACTTTCAATGCAAAGGTATGGTCGGTTAATTACTGTTGGTGACTGTTTTTCTGGAGGCGGAAGCATTCCTTTTGAAGCTGCCAGAATTGGTGCAAAGGCTTATGGAAGTGATTTAAATCCAATTGCGGGTCTACTTACCTGGGCAAACATACACATTCTTGGCTCAAATGATGATGAAGTAATAAAGATGAAGTCATTTCAAGAAAAGATATTTAATTCAGTTAATGCTGAGATGTCAAAATTAGGTATTGAACATAATGAAAATGGAGACAGAGCCCTTAGCTATCTGTATTGTGTTGAAGCAAAATGCCCGGAATGCGGAATTAAAGTACCCCTAGCTCCTTCGTGGTTAATCGGGAAAGGAACAAAGACGGTAGCTATTCTTTCGAAAAATGGGAATAGATATGACATTAGTATAAAAATGGGTGCGTCATTAAAAGAAATTCAAAATGCTTCCGAAGGGACAATAACAAGTAAGGGCTTGCTTTGTCCGAATTGTGGTATAACTACTCCAATTTCTATCTTGCGTGGAGATAAAGTTGACTCAAACGGAACAACGGTATATGGATTACGCCAATGGGGAAAATCGGAATTTGATTTCAGAGAGGATGACATTTACAACGAGCGTTTGTATGCCATTAAGTATGAGAACAAGGATGGACAGAGATATTATCGTGCTCCTAATGAACGAGATTTGGCAAATGAATTAAATGTGAAACAAATTGTTTCAGAGAATATTGTAAGTTGGCAGGAACAGGGTTTAGTACCCACCATGGCTATAGAAAGCGGAATGGAAACTGAGCGGCTGTTTAAGGAACGAGGTTGGACACACTGGAATCATCTATTTAATGCGCGACAACTTTTGATTGGGAAAACTTTATTATCTGCAGTTGAAAAAGAAAAAAATACAAAAAATAAAGTTGTGGGGCTACTTGGTATCAACAAATGTGTTGATTGGAATTCAAAACTTTGTATTTGGAACGCCGGTATTGGCAATGAGAAACTGCAGAACACCTTCACGACTCAAGCTCTTAACACACTGTTTAATTATGGTTGTAGAAGTTCAGCAGCAATTGATACAACTTGGTTCTATGCAATTAACCAAAATCAAACTTATAAAAATTCTCTAGTCGAAATAACAGATGCACGTGACGTTAATACCATATCAGATTTTTGGATTACAGATCCGCCATATGCAGATGCTGTGAATTACCATGAATTATCGGAGTATTTTTTAGCATGGGATAAACGTCTATTGCAAGAGATTTTCCCACAATGGTATACCGATTCTAAGCGCATCTTAGCGGTGAAAGGTGATAACCATTTCTCCCATACAATGATCGATATTTATTCGAACCTAACAAACCATATGCCAGATGATGGAATGCAAGTCGTTATGTTTACACATAGTGATCCAGCAGTATGGGCGCAGCTTGCTTTAATAATGTGGAAATCGGGTCTGAGAGTTACTGCTGCTTGGAACATCGCTACTGAAACCGAAAGTGGTGGTTTGAAAGATGGAAACTATGTAAAGGGGACCGTACTTCTCGTTCTACGAAAGCAAACTGGCGATGACATGGCATTTTTAGATGAAATAAATGCCGACATTCGAGCCGAAGTTAGAAGACAAATTGCTAGCATGTTAGAACTTGAAAATAAAGAGGAACCTAATTTTACCGATCCAGATTTTGTACTGGCCGCCTATGCAGCATCACTTAAGGTTTTGACATCATACAAAACTATCGAAGACCTTGACCTTGATTACGAATTAAATTTGGCCATAAATAATCCTGCTCAAAGCAGCATTGTAAAAATAATCGAGGCAGCTAAAAAAATTGCTTATGATTGTGTCATACCTTTAGAATTTGAAAGCTATCTGTGGAAAGACCTATCAAATGCTGAGAAGTTTTATATTAAAGGTCTCGAAAGCGAAAAACACGGTAATTATCAGATTAGCACTTATCAAGAGTTTGCAAGAGGCTTCAACATAGGTGGATATGGTCAAATGATGGCTAGCGAAAAGGCCAATACTGCAAGACTTAAAACTCCAGTTGAGATGGCTGGTAGAACCATTAATGAAGTACCTGATTTCGAAAACTCACTGCTTCGGACAGTATTTATGGGAATTTATACAGGAATCAAGGAAGATGAAAATCCATCAAGAGCGCTCGGCTATATAAAAAATGAGTTGCCGAATTATTGGGATAAACGAGACATGATTAAACAGCTGCTTAGCTTCATCAAAGATACCAAGGACATTGATAATATGACTCCGCACTGGGAGCAAAGCGCAACAATGGCTGATTTGTTGCATTCACTTGTTACCAACGACAGCATTTAAAGGGGGAATAGTCTATGAATCGCTATTCTTCAAGGAGACATAAGTTAGATCAGCAATTTTTGAAAGAAAAACTGAAGAATGCAGTATCTTACGACAGGATCGCCGGTTATTTTTGCTCCTCCATTCTTGAAGTTGCTGGAGAAAGCATTGAAAACGTAGAAGGCAAAGTCCGGGTTATTTGTAATTCCGGACTTCTTCCTGAAGATGTTGCAGTGGCTAACTATGCCCAAAAAATGAAACAGGAATGGTGCGAATTCTCTCCAGAAGAAAAATACACTTCACCAGAAAGCAGCAGCCGTCTTTCTACTCTTTATCGCCTACTGAGCGATGGAAAGCTAGAAATTCGAGTGATTCCTGATCAAGTCTTCGGACTTATGCACGGAAAGGCAGGAGTAATCACTTATAAAGATGGATCTAAAACCTCTTTTCTCGGGAGTATCAATGAAACCAAGAGCGCCTATACACTAAATTACGAAATGCTGTGGGAAGATGATTCAGAGGAATCTGTCAAATGGGTTCAAGATGAATTTGATTATTTCTGGGATAGTCAATATGCAGTGAACCTAGCAGATTTTATTGTCAACGACCTCAACAGAATTTCAAAGCGTATCGTCATCGGCCTGAAAGAATGGAGAGAAAATTCTGATGAGGTTGTACCATCTGCTGCAGTCGAAGAACCGGTTTATCGAAAGGAATTTGGTCTTTGGGAACACCAAAAATATTTTGTCGAGCTTGCTTTCAGAGAACACAAAAAGGATGGCGGTGCTCGGTATCTTCTAGCTGACCAAGTTGGGTTGGGAAAGACTTTGCAGCTTGCAATGTCTGCAAAATTAATGGCACTCTATGGAGATAAGCCAGTCTTGATTATTGTTCCCAAAACACTTGTATGGCAGTGGCAGGACGAAATGAAGACACTGCTAGATATGCCAAGTGCTGTTTGGACCGGTTCAGGTTGGCAAGATGAAAATGGTTATTTCTATCAAGCCGATAGTGTTAGATCCATACTTAAATGCCCAAGACGAGTAGGCATCATCTCACAAGGCCTTGTGTCAAGAAGAACAGAAGCCGCTGACTTGCTTGCTCAGAAAGATTTCGAATGTGTTATTCTTGACGAGGCGCATAGGGCTCGCCGTCGAAATCCTACCAAAGATCCTAACAAACATAAGGCAGATCCAAATTATCTGTTACAATTTCTTAATGCGATTACTTTTAAGACCAAGAGTCTTCTCTTGGCAACAGCTACTCCCGTGCAGATTCATCCTATTGAGGCTTTTGATCTGATAAATGCTTTAAGTCTCCCGACCTTCAAGGTTATGGGTGACATGTATAGTGAATGGCATAAAAAGCCCCAATTGATGCTTGATATGGTTTGCGGGAAAGAGCCTTATCCAGAGAGCGAAATCACAATGTGGGACATCATTCGAAATCCCCTACCAACCAAAACTCCGTCAGCACAAGATAGAGTAAACCGCATTCGGGACAGGCTTGATATTTCCGATAAAACCTATGTCTTGCCTGCTGATTATTACGCATCCCTTTCGGGCTCGAAGAAGGATAGCATACGGACTTTATATACCACGGACGAATTTATAGCAAACTACAATCCGTTTATTCGCCACATCGTGAGGCGAACAAGGGATTTTCTTGAGAATACAATCAATCCAGCGAGCGGTGAGACCTACCTTAAAAGAATTCTGGTCGAACTATACGGCGAGGGCGACGATGGCGCAATCCCTCTCGAAGGTTATTTGAGGCAAGCTTACTCAAAAGCACAGGAATTTTGTGCTTTGCTTTCATCCCGTGTCAAAGCAGGCGGCTTCATGTCAACACTGATATTGAAGCGTATTGGAAGCACGATTATCGCCGGTGATAATACAGCAAAGAAAATGCTCGCCTGGACAGAGGCTGGGAAAGAAATATTGCAGGATGAATTTGATGTTATTTTTGAGGAAGACGATGATTTTGAAGAAGGTGTCAGCGAGGTAAAGAATCTTACGGATGCGGAAACTCAATGTCTTCGCGAACTCGTAAAAATGCTGTCTCTTAATCATGATAACGATCCTAAGTATATCAAGGTTCTCGATATTCTAAGTAAGGGCATTGACGAAAGTGATAAGCCCTGGAAGGATAGCGGCTGTATCATATTCTCGCAATACTACGACAGCGCATACTTCGTGGCTGAAAAACTTTCAAAAGATTTATCTGATGACGTGATAGGTCTTTATGCCGGCGGAGATAAATCCGGATATTTTAGCAATGGATCTTTTCATAAAGACTCAAAAGACAGTATCAAGGCCAAAGTAAAAAAACGTGAAGTAAAGATCCTCGTTGGAACCGATGCAGCGAGCGAAGGCCTTAACCTCCAGACGCTCAGTACACTGATTAACCTTGACTTACCTTGGAATCCAACAAGGCTTGAACAAAGAAAAGGGCGTATCCAACGCATAGGTCAAGTTGCTCCAAAGGTAAAAATATTCAACATGCGATATAAAGATTCTGTTGAAGACAAAGTCCACACAGTATTATCTGCCAGACTGAAAAATATTAAGGACATGTTCGGGCAAATCCCGGACACCTTAGAGGATGTTTGGATTGACGTTGCCCTGAATAATATTGAAGAGGCAAAAGAGCGCATCGACAGAGTTCCCGACCAAAATCCATTTACGATTAAGTACGAGACTAAAATACCTGCAACTGAAGATTGGGAAGCAAGTACATTTGTCCTAGATCATGAAGAAAAATTGAAGCAGTTGTTGATTGGATGGTAGGCACATAAAATTTCCACCTAGATTACAATCAAGCATTGGGAGGCTGAAATGAAACGAGATATGGACCTTGTCCGCCTGATATTACTGGAAATTGAAGATAAATATCGCTCAACAGCCATCTACAATTTGGCGATTGAGGGATATGATCCTGAGACGGTTGCTTATCACTGCAAAATTTTACATGAAGCAGGACTGATTTCGAACTATAAAGCTCAATATGCTGACAATGAAATTTATGCATTTGGTGTCGGTTCCTTAACTTGGGATGGGAATGACTTCCTGGAAAAAATACGGGATGATTCTCGGTGGAAGATAGTCAAGGAAACAATTAGGCAAAAGGGGTTGCCAATGGTTATAGAAACAATTAAGTCGGTTGCAAATGCCTTTATTTCTGCAGCTGTTGAAGGAATAACAAATTCGATGCTAAAAGGATAAGCTGATTATATAAACACAAATCATACTATTGTGAAAATTGCAACCAGAGGATAGTCAGGAAAACTTTTAAAGAGGTGAATGAATGAATACTCAACCATATATTTGTAAGGTTCATATCGAGAATTTCAGGAATTTTCGCTGTGCTGATTTTTACCTCAATGAAAAACAAGTAATTATAGGTGAAAATGCAGTTGGGAAAAGTAATCTGCTTTATGCGTTGCAGTTAATACTTGACCCAACGCTTTCCGATAAAGACCGGTTGCTTGAGGAATCCGATTTCTGGGAAGGCTTAGATGATCCTATGAAAAACGGGGAGCAGATTCTTATTGAGCTCTGGTTCGCGGACTTCGAAGAGAACAAGAATGTGCTTGCACAATTGACCGATGCTACCGTAATGCTTGATGAAAAAGAAACACTGAAACTTACTTACAAGTTCTATCCCTATCGAAAATTTGGCGATACTAACGAATATAGCTTTAATATTTTTAAAGGTGACGATGAAAACCGGCGATTCTCCTACGAAGATAGGAAATACCTGAACATCCGCGTTATCAAGGCAATTCGTGATGTTGAATCTGAAATGCGTAATTCTAGAACATCGCCATTGACACAAATCATCAAGCAGAAATATTCAATTAGTAAGGACGTCCTCGCCGGAATTTCTCACGCACTTGAAGAAAAAGGTGCGGATACACTTCAAATCGGTCAAGTGGAAGACCTTGAATCACGAATTCAAAAGTTGCTAAACCAAATGGTATCATATAGCCAAGATCAATTTGGTGTTTCTTTGAAGACAATGAATATTGACGCAACGAAGTTGCTTTACGCATTACGCCCATTGATTGACAATAGGGAATCCGGAAACACCAGCCTTGGAATCAACAATCTTCTGTATATTGTGCTTATCCTTCTCTTGATTGAGGATGAAACGATAAAGACATATCTACCAAAAGATCTTTATGAAGAATTGTTAGAAAATGACGAAAATGACTTTATCAAGAATTGTTATACCGAGTCGGGAAAAATCAATGGATATGTCTTGAATGATGACGTTTTGACAAATTCTGAAATAAAGAACAAGCTCTATGAATTTATGTCCGATACAATTCCCACAGCAAATGGTGTAACCATTCTTGCTGTTGAAGAACCAGAGGCACATCTGCATCCTATTTATCAACGTCTTCTATACCGTCATGTGATGAATAGGTCAAACGCCTCTGTCATTATTACGACGCATTCGACACATATATCTTCCGTTGCACCAATAACTTCGATAGTTCATCTAATCTCTAAAGATAATTGTACTAGCGTAAAGACAACTGCGCGATTACGACTTTCAGACTCTGATCTTTCTGATTTAGAAAGATACATAGACGTCAAACGCGGAGAGATTTACCTGGCTAAAGGCATCATTATTGTCGAAGGTGTTGCAGAGGAATACCTGATTCCCAATTTTGCAAAGGTTATGGGGTATGAATTAGACCGCTTGGGTATTGTGGTCTGTAATGTGAATTCCACGAATTTTGAGCCGTATCGCCAATTTGCTGAGGCATTGGGTTTACCATATATTATCGTCACCGATGGCGATTATTACCATCAGGTTGATGGGAAAAATAAGTTCGGGGATTTGTCCTCGGAAGATGATGTTGCATATGGGTATGCTGGTATTGATCGCTCAATTAAATTATCGGGCATTTCAGACAGAATAGAGGCATACTTAGCTTCCGAATACGAAGAAGGTACAACCTTCGATGATTTAGAAATTGAAGATCAGATTGAATTATTTCAGTTCAGCGGAATCTTCATCGGTAGACATACTTTTGAAGTTGATATTTTCTGTAAATGCGAAAATGCAACAACAACGGAAGGACAGATTATCTGCCGTGTTTTTGACGAATTGACTGCGGGAGGGGAACTGCAGAAGTGGAATTTCAAAGATAAAATGTCCAATGGCGAATACAATAAATGCTTGGCACAAATAGAGTCCTCTCATAGCCAAATTGGTAAAGGACGATTTTCGCAGCGCCTTTCTTCCTGCGTAACGCGCCCCATGATGCCTGACTATATAGAAGCAGCTATTATAAGGATTGCTGAGCTTGTGAGGAGCAGAACAAATTGAACGATCATTTCAAGCAAAAAGTCACGGAGATCAGCAATGACCCAGAACAGCTTCGCGCATACAATTCAACTGACAGCACGGTTGTTATCGCTGGTCCTGGAAGTGGCAAGACAACAGTTTTAACATTAAAAGTCATGCGTCTCTTGGATAATGTGATTGCTGAACCAAGAGGTTTGGCTTGTTTGACTTACAGCACTGAGTCGGCCCGCGAATTCAAAACAAGGCTTTCGAAATTGGGGCTCAGGGGACGCACTAATGTTTTCTTAGGTACAGTCCACAGTTTTTGTCTCGCAGAAATTCTAACACCTTTTGCTAAACTTTATCCAAAGTACGAAATCCCAAATCCAATAAAAATTATCTCGGAAAAAGAAAAAAAGAAGCTATTTGATTCTGTCAACCCACCTGGTGGAACTTCAATAACTGAAATGGATAAAGAGCGAACTCGCAATATTAGAGGTATAAGCCGAGTTGCTCTTGAAAGTTATGAGGTAGCCCTTAAGGTAGCTATTTCTTTCGAAGAGGCTTTACTGAAAAGTGGTTTCATTGATTTTATTAGCATGGTTAAATTTTCTGTTGAACTCATTCAAAACGAATCTTTCGTGCGAAAAGCTATTGAAGCTAAATTTCCGTGGTTTGTTATTGATGAATATCAGGATTTAGGTAGACCATTGCACGAAATTGTTTTGTCTTTGCTAGATAAGTCGAACATTAAGATATTTGCTGTAGGTGATGCCGACCAGTCGATATATGATTTTCAAGGCGCAGCTCCAGACTATCTTAATGAACTGTCTCAAAAAAATGGTATTAAAAGTATTCGCTTGCTAAACAACTATCGAAGCGCACAAACTATAGTGGATGCTTCGGAGTATGTATTAAATAGTCAACGGGGGTATACAGCGTCCGGTATATTGAGAGATTACCCTGCTATCATGGACTTTATTGAGTGCGATAATGGCATGAACGAACAATATCAGCAAACTATAGAATTGGTTCGACGATTTTATTCAGAAGGAATTCCTTACCACGAAATCGCAATACTCGTTGGTAAGAACAATGAAGTAAAAGAACTGAAGGATGAATTTGATATACAAGGGATCCCTGTATATTTGGCACGTCAGGACTTTAGAAACACTGAGCTTATCCTCTGGTTGCAAAGCTGCGCATCTTGGGTTGAGGATAAAACCAGGGTATCATTTGATGATATTTATCGGGTGTGGATGAACTTTTTATTACATACACAGGAAGGCGCAAGTTCTAATGAGTATGATTTCCTTGTGCGTCGAACGCTATTGAAAGTATTAAAAGCAAGCAATCAGTATAGAGATAATCTTTTTGAATGGCTTAAGTTTGTATTAACTGAACTAGATTTTTTAAAGGTATTTGATGGTTCAGACCGTTACCCTGATGAAATCGAAAATCTCAAAAGTCTATTCCAAGTTGCAAAACAAACAGAACCGATGTTGACTGTAGGATTCATAACACGGCTTGGTGTGCCCGACAATCAAGTGGTTTTATCGACAAGACACAGTGCAAAAGGACTAGAGTTTGACGTAGTAATAATGCTTGGAATGGAGAAGGATAGTTTCCCAAATTACTATGATACAACCCAACGAAAAATTGATGAAGCTCGGAGGCTTTGTTTTGTGGCTGTGAGCAGGGCAAGGAAAGCCTGTATTCTAATTAGATCGAAACAATTGCCAAACAAATATGGCAGATGGTTCTCAAAAGAACCATCGCCGTTTTGGATAACGCTTAAAGAGTTTCACGATGCAGATGCTTTGAGCAAATTAAAGGAGACATAATTGGCAAGCAATGCAAGTGTTTATACACTTGCCAAAATCACATTTGATTTTTTATCCTGGGAGAATCCCAGACCCATTACTACAAGTTGAATGAATCATTCATCAAGTAACAATTTCGTGGCTTTTAGTAAAATTATATATTTATTTGAAAAATTTTAAAGAAAGGAGCTGAACTCATAATGATAAAGATTGTTGATAATCAAGAACTCAAATTGGAATATAAGAGAGGATTTGGAGCGTGGACATACCACCTTAGAATTCCAGGGACTGCAGATATTGAGGGGAAATGGGGTTTTCTAAAGGTATCCGGGACAATTGACGGTTATGAAGTAAAAAGCATTAATTTGGCTCCAAGGAAAAATGAAGACAAGATAATCTCGATCAATAGAAAGATTAGAGAGGCAATCGGTAAAAGCGGCGGAGATACAGTTAATGTGACTTTGTTTTTGCACGATTAAAATACTTGATACATCTGACACAAATGATTTTAAAAGGGAAATACTTGGTGGCAACGCTGGCACTTTGTCAGATAACACAGTATTTAGGGCTTGCTCAACAAACCAATTTTCATCAGTAAGTCGAGCAAAGGTTGAATTGGATTTTTGAAAAAGCCTAACGAAGATAATTAAAGACAAACCAGTATAATTATTCATGGAAGGGTCAATTGAGCTGCTATTAGTTATTAATACGGATAAAATTGATTTGTCTGGTGCATGACGGGAGGAACCACAATTGGATCATTACTTACCCGGAACACCATAATCCAGTATAGGCGGCAACCCTGTTTTGAGAGTTCTTACAGGAAATGAATGATGGTAATTATGTTGCATTTGAAGAAGGAGGCTTATTCGTTCGTGAGTAATGATATTAAAGCAATTGAAACAGAATATGACGGACATCGATTTCGCAGTCGACTTGAAGTTCGTTGGGCAGTCTTTTTCAATGCAGTCGGTCTAACTTATGAAGGACTCTCTTGGAAAAGATAACGGTTTATGATGACTATTTCTTTGTGGAATTTAAGTCTGGAATTGAAATCCAAATTGACGAGTAATCGATACAACACTATAACGAAGTGGCTGATGAGATATACCGCTTGCGTGAACTGAGGCAAAATGCATTGGTTGAAAACGCAG
>Ga0265295_1004182_pt1 | contig 19715 bp, 15 predicted proteins | sample Munlansysbiofilm_FD_192503 | JGI IMG/M metagenome (GOLD analysis project Ga0265295, IMG submission 192503) | Leachate microbial communities from a municipal landfill in Southern Ontario, Canada - Methane capture system biofilm | ecosystem: Engineered > Solid waste > Landfill > Unclassified ... | reverse complement strand
CAATTTATTTATGTAATCAAATATTTGCAAATCATCTTTTTCGTCGGGTCTATTGGCGGCAACATTCTTATTAAAACAATGCTCGGCTATTATGGCTGCACCCGAAATAACCTTCATTCCCACGTGCATTAAGTTATCTTTTAATTCAAGTAAAGCATCGCCATATTCTCTATTCCCGTAACTTACAATGGCAACAACTGGTGTGTCGTTCCCTTTGATGTTTTTAAATATCTCTTTCGACAATTCAGGCAATCTATCGGCATATACAGGGAATCCAATGACCACCAAATCGTCGCTTTTGAAATTATGTTCCATCATTCTGTTTTCCACCAAATTTAAGTTAATCTCTTGTATATCATAGTTTCCAATTTCATGGGCTATTTTATTTACAATTTTCTTTGTTGTGCCGTTGGGCGAAAAATAGATGGATGTAATTTTGTTTATTTTCATAATTGTCTTTCTTGCAATAGATTAATAGGTTATTGCTCGTTTGTATCACGTTCATTCATTACGTATAATGCTGATCTATAACAAATCTTCTATTTCGCACTTCTTGTTCATTCGATCAAGCGATATTGTTTTTGATATTTCGTCTGCTATATTGAGTAGTTCGATAGCTTTTCTTAGATATAATTCTGCATTTTCACGATTTTTATTCATTTCAATAATTCCAATTTCTTTCAGATATTCGGATAAAATCTCCAAATGTCCGGCGTTTAATTTCCGACTTTTTAAATAATTAGGGAGTTCTTTTATCGAAAGGGTGGTGAGTTTATCAATATTAATGTCAAGTTCACTTTGTAAACTTTGATTTGTCAGCTCTATTCCTTGCGATACTTTACCATTCGATTTCAATCCAAGAAAATTAGACAATATTTTTGCTAAAACTTTTCCTAATTGATCAATTTGATCTTTCAATAAATCTCTTTGTTCCATGTGGTTTTGTTCTCTACTTTGTCAAAAATAGCGAATTTTTAGCAAAATAAGCAATCTCCTATTCTTTGTGGTTTGTTGTTTATTTTCTATTCTGTGGCGTCTCCTTCTAGTAAAAATGTTTTCAATTTGTAGGGTAAATAGTTGTATATGAAATATAAAATAAAGAATACCTAAATAAACTATTTAGGTATTCTTAGCTGTTTTTGTTATCTTAATGTCTTTTCAGGAAATCAGAGATTATTACTGTTATAACTCTCTAATTTTAAATGGTTTCACTTTCCAAATGTTCTCACAATAGTCTTGAATGGATCGATCGGAGGAGAATTTTCCCATTCGGGCAACATTTAGAATTGCTTTTCTGTTCCATTCCGAAGGGGTTTTCCATGTTTCGGCAACAATATCTTGGCAGTTTATGTACAATGGGTAATCGGCCATGAGCATAAACGGATCGTGCCATAAAAGGGTGTTTGTAATGGGTCTGAAAAGATTGGTGTCGCCTTTGGAGAAATAGCCTGAATTAATCATATTGATTACCTCGCGCAATTCCTCATTGTGATTATATACAAAATATGGATCATATCCATTGCGTTTGGTCTCTTCAACTTGTTCGGCGGTGAGTCCAAATAGAAAGAAATTGTCTTCGCCAACCTCATTTCTAATTTCAACATTGGCACCATCGAGTGTTCCAATGGTAAGTGCACCATTCATGGAAAACTTCATATTACCCGTTCCACTTGCCTCTTTTCCAGCGGTTGATATCTGTTCTGAAAGATCGGCCGCTGGGTAAATGGGTTGTGCATTGGTTACATTGAAATCGGGGAAAAAGACCACTTTAAGTCGGTCTTTTACATCCGGGTCGTTGTTTATTACATCGCCAACTGAAGTAATGAGTTTAATTATGAGTTTAGCTGTATGATATCCTGGGGCTGCTTTACCTCCAAAAATAAAGGTGCGTGGTGCCAGATCAATGTTTGGGTTTCGCTTTATTCGTAAATATCGGGTTATGATGTTCAATACATTCAAATGTTGCCGTTTGTATTGATGAATTCGTTTTACCTGTATGTCGAACATCGATGATGGATCAACAATAATTCCCGTTCTTTGCTTTATAAGTGCGGAGAGGTTTGTTTTATTCTCTAACTTTACCTTTACGAATTGTTCCCTAAAGGCAGCATCGTCAGCAAAGCATTCCAGTTTACGTAGTTCATCAAGTTGACCAGGCCATTTGTCTCCAATTGAGTCTGTTATCAATTTACTTAATCCCGGATTGCTTAATAATACAAAACGTCGTGGAGTAACTCCATTGGTGACATTTATAACTCGTTTTGGAAACATATCAACCCAATCGTGCAGAATGTGCTGTTTTAGAAGTTCAGTGTGCAATGCAGCCACACCATTTATTGTATTGCTTCCAACACATGCTAAGTTGGCCATGCGAATGTATTTTTCACCAGTTTCATCAATGAGCGACATTCGTGATAGCTTACCTTGGTCTCCCGGAAAATGTTCGCTTACCTCTTTAAGAAATCGGTGGTTGATTTCATAAATAATGTCGAGTACTCGGGGCATTAGGTATCCAAAAAGGCCCACCGACCATCTTTCCAATGCTTCGGGTAATAATGTGTGATTTGTATAACTAAACGTTTTTCGGGTGGTTTCCCATGCATCATCCCAATCAATTTTGTGATCATCCACTAAAATACGCATCAATTCGGCTACTGCCACCGAAGGATGTGTGTCGTTCAGCTGGATAGCCCAACGTTTATAAAAATCTTCAGGCCTGCCAAAACTTTTCAGATGAATGCGCATCATGTCTTGCAGGGAACATGAAACAAAGAAATATTGCTGCTTTAAACGTAATTTTTTTCCTTCCAATAGCTCGTCGTTGGGATAGAGTACCTTGCTTATATTCTCTGATTTAACTTTGTATTCAACGGCCTTGTAATAATCACCAGTATTGAACGATTTAAAATCGAACGACTCTTCGGCTTCCGACTTCCACAAACGAAGAAAATTGCACGATGGAACATTGTAACCCATTATTGGCGTATCGTATGGAATTCCCGTAACCATATAGTCTGAGTTCCAATTACAAGCCTTACGTCCATCTTCTTCCATGTAATATTCGGTATGACCGCCAAAGTGTACATTTACAGCAAGTTCGGGGCGCGCACTCTCCCACGGATTTCCTTTTCGCAACCATTTGTCGGTTTTTTCGACTTGCCATCCATCGCGGATATCTTGGTCAAAAATGCCAAATTCGTAGCGTATGCCGTATCCAATGGCTGGAACCTGAAGTGTTGCCATGGAATCGATATAGCAAGCAGCCAAACGCCCTAATCCACCATTGCCCAATCCCGGTTCTTCTTCTTGAGATATTATTTCGTCGAAACTAAACCCAAGCTCTTCAACAGCTCGTTTCATTTCATCTAAAATATTCAGCGCAATGAGGTTAACCCCCAATTGTGGCCCCAAGAGAAACTCGGCTGACAGATAACTAACCACGCGTACATTATCTGAAAATACAGCGTTCATTGTTCGATGCTCTCTTGATAAAAGCCGATCACGTACTGTATATGAAACTGCCATATAGAGGTCGTTCAGTGATGTGTTTGCAATGTTTCGGCCTTGTTGGTAAAATAGATGTTCTAGAATTGCCTGCTTTAGGGATTCTGAATCCATTCCACTTCGTACATCAATATTTAGTTTTGGAGTACTCTTGGACTCCTTATCGCTATTCTCGTTCTTCTTTGCCATGGGGTGTGTTTTGTGTTTTAAAATTATTATCGCAATTAAAGATACGAAAAATAATCTCTATATCGAAATAGAAGGTTTTCTTTTATCGTTACGTGGAATTTCGAAGATTCGTTTTATTGTAATTAAAGTGCAAGTGTTTGAAAGTTAATTACTAAAAATTGTGTTTAATAGGTGTGGTTTTCTATTCTGAATTGTCAGTTTTTCTGTTTCCAACGGATTGGCGGCTCGGAAATCCAGCTGGAATTAAAGCATAATTTGAAAAATAGAGTGTTTAATCGGTTCGCTTTATTTCGGAATTGACACATTATAACCGATTAATGAGCATAGATTATCAGTTTCCCACATGAATCCAAACCCCGTTCCCTTTTTTTGTAATAGTCGTACCCTCAATTTTAAAGATTATTTTACCTTTGTCTAAATTCAATTTAGTTGTATAAACAAGAATCATGACACAGAAAAGACTATTTTTAATCGATGCTTACGCTTTAATATATCGCAGTTATTTTGCTTTCATTAAAAATCCTCGCATGACAACCACCGGAATCAATACTTCCGCTGTCTTTGGGTTTGCTAATACGCTGTTTGAACTTTTAAAAAAGGAGAACCCAAATTATATGGCCATTGGTTTCGATTTGAGTCAACCTACATTTCGGCATACCATGTTTCCGGATTATAAAGCGCATCGCGACGAGACTCCGGAGGGGGTTAAAATTGCGATCCCATATGTCCGACAGTTTGCGAAAGCAATGGGAATCCCAATTGTTGAACAGCCTGGATATGAGGCCGATGATGTTATTGGAACCATTGCCAAACGGGCTGCCGAAAACAATTTTGAAGTTTTTATGATGACTCCCGATAAAGATTATGGACAGTTGGTCGATGACAATATCAAGATGTATAAGCCAAAGAGTTTTGGTGGAGGATTTGAAGTTCTGGGGAAACAGGAAATTTGCGAAAAATATGGAATTAGCGATCCACTTCTGTTAATCGAGATTCTTGCTCTTTGGGGCGATACTTCCGATAATATTCCCGGAGTCAAAGGTGTGGGCGAGAAGACGGCAGCGAAACTTATAACGGAATACGGCTCAATTGAAGGGATTTACGAAAATATCGATAACATAAAGGGGAAACTGCGGGAGAATCTCATCGAAGGCAAGAAGCAACTTGCAATATCGAAAACCTTAGTTACCATCATTACCGACGTTGAAACTCCCTACGATTTGGAAGAGATGAAAATAGGGGAACCCGATATGGAAGCCATTGATGCTTTATTTACTGAACTTGAGTTTCGGAATCTACGACAACGTTTGGTCAACAATGCTGTTCTAGCTCCATCGGTTCCCGTTAAAAAAGCCTCGACGCAACAAACGTTGTGGGATATGGGAACCGACGACGACAAAGAGTCGTTCAATAGCATTGCCAATTACAAAACCTTAAGTGATTTTGAACACGATTACGTTTTAATCGACAATCGGGATGCACTTGATGCGTTCTTGTCCACATTTACTTCAAATACGACGTTTAGTTTCGACACTGAAACCACTGGGCTTGATGCAATTTATGCAACCATAGTTGGAGTTTCGTTGTGTGCTCAACCAGGAAAAGCTTATTATATTTCCACCGGGAATGAATTGACCGATACCGATATTGTTGAAAGCATCCGTCCTTTGCTTGAAAATGAGATGAATACCATTATTGGACAAAATTTAAAGTATGACCTTTTGGTGTTGCGAAAATATAATTTGGTTGCCCGTGCAACATTAATTGATACCATGCTTGCGCACTATTTGATTGAGCCCGAACAGCGCCATAATATCGATTTTCTGGCGTTGAACTATTTGCAGTGGCAAAAAATCAGCACCGAATCTATTTTGGGCAAAAAGGGGAATAGTCAATTGAATATGAGTCAATTGAGTGCTGCACAAATTTGCGATTACGCATGCGAAGATGCCGATGTTGCCTTTCGGTTGTGGGAGAAATTGAAGCCCGAACTCGAAAAACACGATTTGATGGACGTGTTTAACACCATTGAAATGCCATTGGTTCAAGTGCTTGTGGACATGGAATTTACAGGCGTAAAATTGGATGTTGCGGAACTGGGTCGCTTAAAGGAGCAGTATCAGAAAGATTCGGACGAAATTGAGCGAAAAATATTTGAACATGCTGGTTATGAACTCAATATCGCTTCACCAAAGCAGCTTGGGGAGTTGCTTTTTGCACGACTTAAAATTACCGATAAACCAAAACTAACGAAAACCAAACAGTTTGCCACCGGCGAAGAGGTGCTGAGCGAACTGCGCGATAAACATCCAATTGTAAATCTTATTTTGGATTATCGTGAGTTGCAGAAACTGTTGAATACTTATATCGATGCCCTTCCTAAATTGGTGGATCCTAAAAATAATCGAATACATACTTCTTATAATCAGGCAGTAACTAGTACCGGGAGGTTGAGTAGTACCAATCCAAACTTGCAGAATATCCCAATTCGTGATGCTCGCGGAAAAGCCATTCGAAAAGCATTTATTCCTACCGACGAACAGCATGTGTTGTTGGCGGCAGACTATAGCCAAATTGAGTTGCGGATTATGGCTCATTTAAGTCAGGATACCAATATGGTTGCAGCCTTTGAAAACGACAAGGATATCCATCAAGATACTGCTGCTAAACTCTATGGAATTGCGCCCGAAGAGGTTACTCGTGAGCAACGAGGACATGCTAAAGGCGCCAATTTTGGGATTATTTACGGAATTTCGTCCTACGGTTTGGCGAATAACACAGGTCTTTCGAATCGCGTTGCTAAGCAATTGATCGACAATTACTTTATTACTTTTCCTCATGTTAAAGCGTTTATGGACTCCTCCATCCGTTCGACCCGTGATTTGGGATTCGCAAAAACAATTATGGGGCGCAAACGGTTTCTTCCCGACATCCGATCGGTCAACGCTGTCGTTCGAGGTGCTGCCGAACGAAATGCTATTAATGCTCCAATTCAAGGTTCATCGGCCGATATGATAAAGTTGGCTATGGTGGAGATTCACAAGGAGATGAAGATGCGGAAAATGAAAAGCAGAATGATTCTGCAAGTGCACGACGAACTTGTATTTGATACCTTGAAAGAGGAGGGTGAAGCGTTACGTTTATTGGTTGAGGATAAGATGTTGAATGCCATTTCGTTGAATGTTAAATTGAAGGTCGATATTAATACGGGTAATGATTGGCTACAGGCTCATTAATTAAAGGTTATAAAATGCGATTATTTGCAACTATTGTGGTGTTGTTCTTCATGGGCAACGCTTTGGCACAGCCAAAATTGATGAATTATAGGGTTTGGTCCGATTTTAAACCGGAACGGGTTGGAGATTTGTATATCCGTATAGAAAACTCCAATTTTTTCGACAATTACGAATATTCATCGCCCCATGCCGTGGGACAAACCTTAATTGGCGCTTGGGGAAGGATTATGGGCGAATATTATTTCAATGAACAGTTGAAGATGCAAGTTGGGGTTAATGGTTTAAAATATACAGGACGGGAAACATTTTCCAATATTTCCGAGTGGTTTTCGGTCGAGTATCGTCCTTATCCAAAGTTACATCTTTTGCTTGGAAATATAGACTACTATTCAGTGCTCGGACTTCCCGAACCTATGTATGATCCAACCCTTTTTTCCATAAAACCCATTAACCGTGGGTTGCAAATAGCATTTTTTGATCGATATGCAGACGCTAAATTGTGGCTCGATTGGGAGCAATTTATTGTTCAAGGGGATATCTTTCAAGAGATTTTTACCGCTGGAATTAGCACCGAAATTAAGTTGAACGATTCCATTTCGAATTGGGGCATAATATTCCCAATTCATATGTTAGGGAGGCATCATGGAGGCGAAATTGATAACGCTGGAAATAGTATTGAGTCTTTAATGAATTATTCATTTGGAGTGAAATCCTATTTTTGGATTCATGATGTTAAGTTGGTTTCAAGTGTGAGTCTTCTAATGTTTAATGATATAACCAAATCGTATCGACAACCCTTTATTAAGGGATCAGCACTTTATGTGAAAAGTATGGCATTGTATAAGAATCTGCAGTTTGGAGGTTTATATTGGACTTCTGATAATTATTTTGCTCCTCACGGTCATCCTATTTATCAAAGTTATACTTCACTTAAACCATCTCAATGGTTTGAAAAACAGAAAATCATTGCTATCCAATCCGATTATCATATTAATATTGGAAAAGCAGCAAAACTCTTTATAGAAGCGGATGTGTGGTATGATTTGAAACATAAGAAAAATAATTTTTCCACCGGTTTAAAGTTGATTATTATGGAAGATTTCTTTGTACGGAAAATTAAGAAACAGAATCCTTAAAAGAGTGCAATCAATGACGGAATCCCCTCTCTTTAATGTCCATACGCATCGTTTCGACAATCATGCTTTGATTCATATTGATGCGCTTAATTGTCAAATTCCAAAGGATGTTAATTTGAACAATTATTGGTTCTCCATCGGGATTCATCCATGGGATACAGAGAGGATAAATATTAGCGAAGTGCCGATATTATTAGCTCGTTGTTTTGAGGAAATACACCCCATTGCCATTGGTGAATGTGGTGTCGATCGGTTACGTGGTGCTTCTATCGATATTCAATTGACTGTTTTTGAGCAACATGTGGAGTTTGCGACGAAAAAGAATCTCCCTGTTATTGTTCATTCTGTCCGTGCCATCAGCGACATTCTTCCAATTTTGAAAAAGTATAATACTACAACATTTGTTTTTCATAACTATCATGCTAATTGGATACAAACAGAGGCGTTGCTTCAATTGAATTGCTTTTTTTCATTTGGTACTTCAATTTTAAAACCGAACGAAAAGTTGCTCGAAGTGATTCGGAGAATACCCAGTCATCGCCTTTTGTTGGAGACCGATGACGAGGATCCGGATTTGCTAATGTCTGTTTTGCAACAGTTAGCGATCATCAGAAAAACCAAATCCGAAATGTTGGAAATTGAGATTCGTAAAAATGTTGATTTTGTGTTTTTTAAAAGTGTTAAACATGGTTAGAACGATAAAATTATGATTCCGGAATGGCTCCACCGAACGGAGTTGCTGTTGGGCAGCGACGCCATGAAAAAATTGCAAAATAGTAAAGTCTTGATTGTGGGTCTTGGAGGCGTTGGTTCCTGGGCTTCGGAACTTATTGTACGGTCGGGAATAGGCAGTATTACCATTGTTGATTCCGACAATGTGGATATTACAAATATAAATCGTCAACTGCCGGCACTGCACAGTTCTATAGGGAAAAGCAAAGTAGCAATTATGGCCGATCGGTTAATGGATATTAATCCGGATTTAAACCTCACCGTGATTGAAAAATATATAAACGAACTTACAATGAAGGAGGTTTTGAGTCAGGAATACGATCTAGTGGTCGATGCCATCGATACATTGTCTCCCAAAGTGTGGTTTCTCTATTTTGCAATCGAAAAAGGGTGTCGAATTATTAGTTGTATGGGCAGTGGCGCAAAACTTGATCCTACTCTGATTGAGGTTGGTGATCTTGATTCGACACGAAATTGTCCATTGGCGCGGAATGTCCGAAAACGTTTGCGAAGATTGGGAATCGAGAAGGGTTTTACCACCGTTTTTAGTACTGAATTTCCGCAAAAGCATGCTATTGTGGAGCATGAGTCGCAAAACAAGAAATCGATGATTGGAACAGTGGCGTTTGTACCTGCCGCATTTGGGTGTGTTATTGCTGCCCAGGTTGTAAAAATGCTCACGGAAGATGTGGGAAAAAGTTCTAGTGCAATAAGTTGAGGTGAAGAACAATTTCGAGATCTTTGTTAAATCAACAGTTCGTTAAGTTTTCTTAACTGTTTGATAATCAACATATGCTTCGACTTCGCTCAGCATGATCTAAGTAATTAATATAGAGTCTATTGTCATTTTGAGCGTAGTTGAAAAATAAAAATTTAACGAACTATTGTTAAATAGAATGGGTATTAAATATTAAGAGCACTAGCACAGTTTATTTTGCCCTCGTAGAGGGCGAATAGCGATAGAAAATGTTGGTATTGCATTTATAGCACTCCGTAGGATGTGCAATAATTTAAAAAGGGTTATCCCTTTATATTGGGCGTGCGAAGCAATTTTCTGTTTCTATTGAAGAGGTCTATTTATACGTTTAAGCATATAAATTAAATAAAATTCGTTATGCGATTAGTGATACAGCGTTGTAAAAATGCTTCTGTGGAGGTTGATAATCAGATTGTTGGCAAAATAGAACAAGGATTTATGATTTTGGTTGGCATTGAAACTGCCGACACGGTGGACGATGCCGAGTGGTTGGCAAATAAAGTGGTGCAGTTGCGAATTTTTGACGATGAACAGGGTTTAATGAATCGTTCTATTATAGATATTGACGGCAATTTGTTGGTAGTGAGCCAATTTACACTCCATGCAAAAACCAAAAAAGGGAATCGCCCATCCTTTATTCATGCTGCCCGACCGGAAGTTTCCAAACCACTTTTTGAGAACTTCGTACTATTGCTTGAGCAAAAAATGGGTCGTAAGGTTGAAACCGGAGTCTTTGGCGCACATATGGAAATATCGATGGTGAACGATGGCCCAGTTACGATTTTAATTGATTCCCAAAATAAGGAGTAAATTCGGATAATTATGAGTGAGAAAATGAAAAATCCCATGACATTAAACGATGCTCAAGATGTTGTTCATCAGTGGATAACATCCGTTGGGGTGCGCTATTTTAATGAGTTGACAAATATGGCGCTATTAACCGAAGAGGTTGGGGAATTAGCTCGAATTATGGCTCGGAAATATGGGGAGCAATCCTTCAAGGAGGGCGAAAATATGGATTTGGACGACGAGATGGCAGATGTGTTGTTTGTCTTAATTTGTTTGGCAAATCAGACGGGTGTTAATTTAGAGGAGGCGTTGCTTAACAATTTGGAAAAGAAGAGCAAGCGCGATGCACAGCGTCATAAAGAAAATCCGAATTTGAAAATCTGAAAAGTGGGTTGCTGTTCAAACATTATTTTATAAAGTAACACTTTATTAGATCAATACTAAAATTCTGATTGTGAGACAATTCAGTTTAGTTTATTCTGGATTTGTTCCAATGTCTTTTTTGCAATATTCCGGTGCAATTCGTCAATGGCCTTTTGGTGAAAATGAGGATATAATCGTTTGTCACGCCAATGCGACCCACTTTTGTAATGTGTGGTGTGCACTAAGGTTGTTTGTTTTTCCGACTTTTGTGTAAACCGTAAAACTTGACCGCCTTCCGATTTCCCGCCCTTTAAATAAGAAAATTCAATGAGGTTTTCGGTAGTATCAATTCTTGTGACTTTTAATGCGGTAGGTAAATTGAATGCCCCATTTAAGAGCCGAAGATTAATAAAATAAATTTGTCCGCATTGGAGTTCGTATTCGTCTAAATCTTTCTTGTAGAGGAGGTTGTCGATTATTTTATTGTAGATAAATGAGATTGACAGGATTTTGCCATCCCACAGATCATTGGGATTTGTAGTTAAACAAGTTTGCCAGATATTTTTGAGTGGAGCCTCAAAATCAAAGGTCCCAATATGGCACGAATAGGCATCGGGTGAAAACTCCATATTTGTTGACGACTCCAAATCACAGAAGTGGGTAAGGTTTAGCTTTTCGAACCCGGCAACGTATTTTCGAACTTTTTTCTGCGACACCAACATCGGATCTACCTCTCTTAGGCTCATCTGTCCAAATAAAGAGCAATGCAGACCAATAATTAGAGTCAAAATAATCCATCGGGTCATTGGAGTTGTTTTTGAAGGTTGCGTTTCAAATGCAAAGGAAACCTATTTATTTTATGTTAGCAAAATAAAAATGCAAGAATCTCTATTTTAATGTTTTGCTAGGTCTAAATTGCTATTCAATTTGTAATTGGGTTGGGAAATGGCTTCAGCCAAACATTTTTCATTGTCATTACACATTACGGAATTTTGAAAACAATCTTCCTACTCAGAATGACAACAGTATTATTGAAAATATAACGAATGTTTCATTTCATGTAAATTTAAAAATCGTTTTAAAAACAAAAGGAGAGCAATATTGCTCTCCCTTAGTTTCTGTCTGGTTGAAAAATTCACTCCTTGCCAAACTTGTTCGCCGAAGCAAATATCCGTTTAAAGATGGTTTCAGAATCACTAATTATACTCTCATTTTGGGTTGATTTAAAAATGTATTTCTCCTCCTTTTTATAGGCGTTCACCGTTATGGATTCTCCCTCTTTTTGTGTTATCTCTACGGTGTAAAATGGATTTTCGCTTGGATTAAATTCGGTGGCAAACGCATTTCCTCGGCACTCTTTTATGTCTGATAGATAGTTCATTACACTACTAGTGGTAGCACTATCGCTGTTTATAAGCCAAGTGTCGTTGTTTTTTGACAACACAAACGAACTGTCGCCGGGATACGAAAACTTGATTTGTTGAATCTGCTCAGGTTCAATTTTAGTAATGGTTTTGTCCCTAAAAGCGTCTAGGTTTCTATTAATCGACATACTTAACGATCCTTCCACGGAGTAAACTTCAGTTTCGTCGGAAAGACGCACCATGGTCGAAAGTTGGATGCCTCCGTTTCCGGTTTGACGATATTTAAAACGTCCAACCACCAAGTTTGCCACCATTTTGTTATTGGTGTAAACGGTAACTTTTGTGCCTTTTTCGTCGTCCACTTCAAGGTCGTTCCATTTGCTCTTCTCCTTGGCAACCAACTGTTCAACTTTTAAATTTGAGAGTTCTTTTAAAATGTTCAAAACCGTTGTTTGGTCTGCTTTATACAAAATCTCATCTTGCGATACGCTCCAATTATCGTTCTTTTTTGTGAACGTAATTTCTATATTGTCGTTGTTGATAATGAACTTGTTGACTTTGTTGGCATCAAATTCAGTCATCTCTTTTCGGAACGATCGTTCTCCTTTTAAATTGGTCCTTATGGTATTAAATATCAACGCCCCTGCTAATATAGCCAATACTATATAGAGTGTTTTATTTTTAGTTTTTAACATAATCGTACTCTTTTAAATTAATCGATAAACCCTTTTTGCATTCGTTTTATACGTTTGATTTTTCTCTTTTGCGCACGGACTACTCCATATCCAATAACTAATAATAGGGGTAAGAGAAAATTCAGATATTTCAGAATTGCTTTTGTTCCATCTTCAAGTTCATCAATTGGACGTGAAGTAACTCCTTTGGTTCTGAGTCCGATCAACCCAGTATCATCCGATAGATAATCAATGGCATTCACAAACAGATGAATATTGTCTGCTTGTTGTTGCATGGCGCTTTGTCCCTCGCCGTTTACAGGGAAATTTCCATCTCCAAAAACCACCATTTTCATGGGATTTGTTGTCGATTTTGACTCGAAAAGAGCTGCTCCCACTAAATTATTTTTGTTAAAATCGCGTTTTGTCCACTGTTTTTGAACATCAAAAAAGGTGGTTGGTGGTTGAGTATCTGCATTGTCCGATGATTTTAAAAGGGCGGTTACCGTAACCGAAGTGTCACCCACATAGTTTATTGGGCTTGCAAATTGAAGTAAAACCGATTCCAAACCTTTTGTAATGGGGTGATCAGCAAAATTTTTAATCACGGGCATATATGGAAACATAACTTGGGACTGCATTCGATACATTCCCGTATTTTGCGCCACCATTACGTTGCCGCACGAAGCATCAATCATAAAGTTGTTTTCCACTTGAATGCCTTTTTCTTCAAGCCAAGTTTCCAGTCCAGTTGTTATTTCATATCCTTGAGCTTTTGATAAATCACCCCCAACACGGTTAATGGCCACTAGCATATTCCCTCCTTTTTTCAAAAACGCATCAAGTTGTGTTAAGTGCCACGATGGAAATGAGTCGGTTGGAGCGACGATTAAAACAGTTTCGTATTGATTGAGGTTGTTTGCGGTGTCGGTTAGCGTAACGGGTTCAACATCGTAAACCACTTGTAATTCTTGCATTACTTGCTGAAAAGCGTTTATTCCGGGTTCGCCGTGACCTTGCAGCAATGCCACCGATTTTCGTTCTTGCAATATTACCTTTTTAATTGAACTTGAAAGCGAAAACTCCATGGCTCCGCCAAGCGGTATAAAAGGAAGTGCTTCTTCCTTGTCGCCGTAACTAATTTGAGCCCCCATGTAGGCTTTTTGCTGTTTTACTTGGTCTTTTTCGCGAACGTTAATCAAAAAAGGCTGAATTCCTTTTTGCATTGCCTCTTGTTCGATCTCCGGATTTTCGTTGGGATTTTTAAATTCGTAAACAATATTTCCACCGGAGACTGCCGAATATTCCTCAAGCATCTCTTTAAAATCTTGACGGTTTTTGGCAATATGTGGTGGCAGGTCAACCGAAAAATAGGCAGTTATGGTTACCGGTTCATCGATATTCTCTAAAATGGATTTTGTTGCGCTACTCAAGGTGTATCTGCTATCGGCAGTGAAATCGAGTCTGAAAAAAAGACCGCTTGAGAGTAGATTGGCAACAACAATTATTGCAGTGAGCAATAAAAAACTGTATGTAAGTTTTTGACGTGTTTTCATAGTCTAAGCAATATTTAATCTATTTTGATGCATTCCGACGTGCTAACGTAGCTTCGGTTGCAACTAAACCTAATGTAATTATTGATGCAAAGTATATAATGTCGCGGGAGTCAATTACACCACGAGCAATACTGTTGAAATGATTTTGCAGACTCAAATAGTTGAAAAATGTTCCCATGGTTCCTCCCATACTGTGGGCAAGAATTCCGCAAATTAGATGGAAAAATATTCCTATAAAGATCGTTAATAAAAATGCAACTATTTGGTTGTTAGTAATACTACTGGTGTAAATTCCAATACTAATGTAGGCAGCACTCATTAAAATTAATCCAAGATACCCGGTAATTACTGCGCCATGGTCAATGTTTCCGATGTTTGCTACCGTAATATAATAGGGTACAGTTAAAAGTAACGCTATTGCAATTAGAATAACGGTTGATAGAAATTTTCCGGTTACTACTTGCCAATCCGAAACCGGGCGGGTTAATAGTAGCTCAATGGTTCCTGATCGATTTTCTTCGGCAAACAGTCGCATTGTAAGTGCCGGAATAAAGAAAAACAGTGTCCAGTATGCAACTTCAAAAAATGTTTGAAGGCTTGCCTGTCCTACAAAAAATACGTCGCCACCATAAAGCCATGTGAAAAAGCCGCTAAATCCTAAAAAAGCGATCATCATTATATAGGCTATGAGCGAATCAAAAAACGATTGTAATTCTCGTTTTGCGATTATCCAAATTTGTCTCATATCGTTGTTTTTATATCGTTATACTTGCGATTTGTCATTAATTTGCTGTTAGTTCGTGGAAGATATCCTCTAGTTTTGTCTCAATAGGAGTTAACTGTGACAGATACCACTTGTTTTCGACACATAGGTCAAAAATTGCTTTTGCCGATACCATATCGGGTTTCGATTGAATGTCGAAGGTGTTTTCTTCGGCCGATTTTACGTCAACCATGGCAATTGTTGGTAATTCTTTAAGGGCTTGATAAACAGTGTCAAATTCGCCACCTTCAATTCCCACATGAATGATTTCCGAACTGGTTGCTTTCTTACTTAACGTTTCGTATGATCCGTCCGCTACAATGCTTCCTTTATTGATAATCAATATTCTATCGCATGTTGCCTCAACTTCTGCTAGAATGTGAGAACTTAAAATCACCGTTTTCTCTCTTCCAATGCGTTTTATTAATTCACGAATTTCTATAATCTGATTTGGGTCAAGTCCCGTTGTTGGTTCGTCAAGAATTAACACCTCAGGATCGTGAATCATAGCCTGCGCTAGGCCCACTCTCTGTCTGTAACCTTTCGACAGTTCGCCTATTATTTTGTGCTTTTCGGCTTCAAGTCCACAAACGGCAATCATTTCAGCTACTCTGCTTTTGACTTTTTCTTTGGGGACTTTTTGGAGTTCGGCCACATACTTTAGGTAGTCAATTACGCCCATATCCGTGTATAGCGGATTACTCTCGGGCAGATAACCCAAAAGTGATTTCACCTTGTCGGGATTCTCTTTTACTGAATATCCCCCAACTTCGATTTCCCCTGATGTAGGTGCTATAAAGCAACTTATGGCTTTCATAGTAGTTGTTTTTCCGGCACCGTTTGGCCCCAGAAAGCCAAGTATCTCACCTTGCTTTAAATGAAATGAGATATTATCGACAGCCTTTTGGGATCCGTAAGTTTTTGTTAAATTTTTTACGATAATGTCCATAACGTTCAGTTTTTATTCAGCGCAAAAATAGCGGTCTTTTGCTCTCTGTCATAAATTTTAATATAACTTTAACATAGTTTGCCTTGTTTTCATGGTTAATATAGGGCTTGCTCTCCATTTTTTAAACATTTATTCGGGCTTACGTGTTCCTTATTCGAATATCTAAAAACGTTAATATGTAATTATACTTTACATTGATTTTTGAGTTTTTTTTATAATTCGTTGTTTTGAAAATGACGATATTTTTTGAATTGTAAATTATTAAAATATAACTATATGAAAAATCATGAAATAAAAATGGCGTGGCAAGGCGATATGGCTTTTGAGGGATTAATAAATGGGCATAAAGTTCGCGTTGATGCCGATGAGAGTGTGGGAGGTAATGATTCCGGGCCACGTCCAAAACCATTCGTATTGGTTGCTTTAGCTGGATGCACCGGCATGGATGTTACTATGATATTGAAAAAAATGCGAGTAGTAATCGAGGATTTGAACATCTCGGTGAATGGAACATTGTCGGAAGAACAACCGGCTCAATATACATCCATGCATGTAACCTATGAATTTAAAGGGGAAAATTTAAACCTTGATAAATTGACCAAGGCCGTAGAATTAAGTCAAAACCAATATTGTGGTGTGAGTGCCATGTATAAAAAAGCAATTCCACTGACCTACGAAATTAAAATTATATAACACTTAATTATTGATATTCCTAAATATCCGCTGAACTGATTTTTTAATCAGTGATTTGCGATATGTTTATTTGAGATAAAGCACAATTAACCCTTATGCTTGGCGTTAATTGTGCTTTTCTGGTTCATTTTCTCTCTGTTTTCCCTGTTTTATTGGTGTAGTTCGCGAAAATTCATATTTTTACCCTCTCTAACCATTATAAAACAGGATAGTATGAGTTCTCGAATATTGAAAAGTACCTACGCCACGATCGGTTTAATTGTTTCGCTACTATTTATTACAGCATGTAGCACGGGCTTTGCGGAGAAAAAAATTGCAGAATTAGGGTATGCCGAGTCGGATAATCCCGAATCGATATTTCCGGGTCAGATATCAAATTTGAGCGGTGCGCAAATAGCTTCTCAAATTCATGAAACGCTTTTTCATATTAACACTGAAACCCAACAAATTGAGCCCGCCATTGTGGGAAAATGGGTAAATAGTACCGATAATTCGCAATATGTCTTCTATTTGCGCGATAGCGTTTTCTTTCACAAAAGTGATGTTTTTGGCTCCCTTCAGACTCGAAAATTGGTGGCACTTGACGTTATTGAATCCATAAAACACTATATCTGGAGTTGTAAAATTCAAAATCGACCGCTGGGATTCTTGTCGGAAGTGAAAGGCGTTCAGGAGTTTTATGACTCTTGTTCGAAACAAAAAATGGCCACAGAATCCATTGAAGGCATTGTTTCAATGAATGACCTTATTGTTCGTTTTGATTTGGATAATCCATCGAATTTGTTCCTCTACGGTTTTGCAAACATTGATTTGGCAATTATGCCCCAAGAAGCGCTTCAAGAATATGGATCCGAAAACTTGATTGGATGTGGAAAATATAGCATCCAAAAACGCGATATGTCGGACGATGCATGGATATTATTGGCGAATCCGTTCTATTCTGTGGGTGATGGAACATTGCCCTATTTTGATCAAGTAAAAATCTATTTTAACCTAAGCCTCGATCGTGAATTGCAACTTTTTAGCAACGGAACATTGAGTTTTGTTCAGAATATTGCCCAAGATCATGTTAACCGTTTTATGGAACAGAATGTGGATCGTTTTCAAAAAATAAATCCTGATTTTGTGATCATCCAGCGACCCGGACAAGAGAACAGTGATCTCTTTTTTATGTGTGAATCCTCGTTGTTGGGGCTTGATTTTAATACCTTTGGAATCATCGATTTTAGTGTGCTCTCTTTAAAGGAAGAGGAGCATTCAGAACAGTAAGGTTGTCTATCCTTTTCGTGCAACTTGCAATTTGATTCCTTGAAGTGGATTCAACAAAATAGTGTAAAAGTTGTAAAACCAAATGTGTTTACAACCATGAAAGAATAGTGTTTAACCATATTTTTTGCCTATTGTAACGGATTATAAAGTTGGGGGATCAAGTTTATTGAGAACATCAAGGGCTTTTGAAATCGATTTTATATTCTCTACAATCAATCGGAGTTTTCCGCCATGTTCCTGTATTCGGGCTAACTTGGGCTGATGCTGTATCGACAATAATAGATTTCCAAACACTTCGCCATCGTAAAACGACGACTCTTTGTCCGATATAAAGTAGCAAAGCATTTTCTCCTGTTTTAAAATAATCTTCTCCAATCCCAGAAAAACGGCTTTACGTCTAAGCCGAACAACATTGATTAATTCGTTGGATACATTGGGGATTTTCCCAAAACGATCCAAAAGCATGATTTTAAACGCATCAAGTTCTTCGTCGGTTGTCATTGCATCGAGTCGTTTATAAAGCTTTACTCTCTCCGATATATTTCGGATATAACTGTCGGGAAACATCAGTTCTAGGTCGGTTTCGAGGGTGCAGTCTCTGAAATCGAGCAACTCTTGTGTTTGTGCCTCCAGGGCTTGTCCGCCCAATAGATTTTTAAACTCTTGTTCTTTCAGTTCAAACATGGCTTCATGCAACACGCGTTGATAGGTTTCATAACCAAGTTCTGAAATAAATCCGCTCTGTTCGCCTCCCAAAAGATTTCCTGCTCCTCGAATATCCAAATCCTGCAATGCGATGTTGAACCCCGAACCAAGTTCCGTAAACGATTCAATGGCTTGCAATCTCCGACGCGACTCGGCTGGCAAAAAGTTTAACGGAGGCGTAAGCAGATAACAAACTGCTTTTTTATTGGATCTTCCTACCCGTCCCCTAAGTTGATGTAAGTCGCTCAGTCCAAAGTTTTGCGCATCGTTTATTATAATTGTATTCGCATTGGGGATATCCAAACCGGATTCAATAATCGTTGTTGCGATCAGGACATCATATTTTTCGTCAATAAAGTCGAGCATAATTTTCTCCAACCTTTTCCCCTCCATCTGTCCATGGGCATGAACGGTTCTTATTCCCGGACATGCTTGTCGGATAATGGTTTCAATTTCGGCAATGTTTTGAACTCGATTGTGAATGAAAAATACTTGACCTCCGCGTTCCACTTCAAAATTTACGGCATCGGCAATTAATTTTGTGTCAAATGCGTGTATTTCTGTGGTAATTGGCAGTCGGTTTGGTGGTGGGGTTTTTATGATCGACAAATCACGTGCTCCCATTAACGAAAATTGGAGCGTTCTTGGAATGGGGGTTGCGGTCATTGTTAAGGTATCTACATTGACTTTCATTGCCCGCAGTTTCTCTTTCGTTCTGACTCCAAATTTTTGCTCCTCGTCAATAATTAGAAGTCCTAAATCTTTGAATATTATATCGTTGGACGCTATTCTATGCGTTCCAATAATGATATCAATCGTGCCATCTTTGAGTCCGTTTAGGATTTTTCGTTGATCGGCTGCTGATCGCATTCTTGATAAATATTCAATATTAACGGGAAAGTTCTTTAGTCGATCCGAAAATGTCTTGTTGTGTTGAAATGCCAATATGGTTGTGGGAACAAGAACGGCTACCTGTTTGCTATCGCACACGGCTTTAAATGCGGCTCTAATCGCAATTTCCGTTTTCCCAAATCCC
>Ga0265295_1004181_pt1 | contig 19715 bp, 17 predicted proteins | sample Munlansysbiofilm_FD_192503 | JGI IMG/M metagenome (GOLD analysis project Ga0265295, IMG submission 192503) | Leachate microbial communities from a municipal landfill in Southern Ontario, Canada - Methane capture system biofilm | ecosystem: Engineered > Solid waste > Landfill > Unclassified ... | reverse complement strand
ATTGTATACAACACAAGGGAGATAGTGAGACCAAATAGAAAAAATGAAAGAAAACATCGTCAGAAAAAACCTTACTGCATAAATTACAAACGATTATGACCTTAAATTAACTAAACGACATTGAATCTGAATTGTAAAAAAGTTTTATTTTTTCTTGGCTCTTAAGGCACGTAGAAAAGAATAATAAGCAAAAAATGAAAATTAACTTTTTGTCCATAGGTAACTATTTATCAGAATGTTGGCCAACCAGCTAGTAAGGTGCCCCGCTAGTGCGGAAACTACCGAGTATAAAAAGTTCCTTGGGTGTGATGCTCATAACTGGTATAGGCGACTTGTTGAGCATATGCTGTGCCGAGGTGCCCAGAACATAGTCGACAAGCGAATCGTTCTGCTCAGTCATAATCGAAATTAGGTCGGCACTAACCCCCATGGCGTAACTAATAGTAGAGTCAACGGTATTTGTATCCGGAATAAATTTAGAAGAGTGCTTAATATTCTGGTCGGCTAAATATTTGCACACCTGCCTACTATACGCCATAATCCTATTCTCAATATCCTGACTTGTAGTACTTGTTACACCCAATACATGAACCTCAGCACCAAAGGCAGAGGCTATTTGAACCGTAGCAGGAAGTTTTTGCCTTGTCTCTGTTGATGAATCGATGGGCAAAACAATATTCTTTATCTCTCGGGGAGTAGTACCATGACGAACAGTAATTACAGGTTTTTCGGCTGCCGATATTATTTTAAACGCATTGCTCCCAATAAAAAACTCTTCGAACCCCGAAGCACCATGGGTTGAACTCACAATTATTGAATCGGTAAAGGCCTGTCCTTGATTTACAACCTCTCGATAAACTTTCCCTTTTTTAACAATGTAGTCTAGCTTATCGGCATCGTGCAGCATGGAACCAAATTCTGATTTTAGGCTTTCAAATCTCTGCACTGCTTTTCTCTTCTCTTCTGCAAAACCCACCCTACCCAACTCCGATGATGGGCTCTGCACATAAACCATCTGTACCCTACTTTCAAACTTGTTGGCCAAAAGAACCGCCATCCTAAGCCCGTCTAAAGATTCTTCGGAAAAATCAATGGGAACAATTATATTTTTCATTATGGTTGATTTTTAATGTTTGAACCTAACAAATTTAATAATAAACCGCATTATTTAAAGGACAAAAAACAACTATTTTTCGTACACCAGAAAAATTAACGTATAGCCCTTTGTTTATAATGCCTCAAAAATATTACTTTGCAAGTAAAATACCTTTCTATGGATAGCTATAAAAATCTAAATATTTTTAATGTTGATGGATACCAACGCAAGCAAACCCTTGAGATTGCCGTAGGTAATTTGCCTCTTGGCAAAGAGAACCCCATTCGGGTTCAAACCATGACCACCACAAATACTAACGATATCGAAAGCAGCGTAACACAGTGCATTAAAGCCATTGGGGCTGGTGCTGAGTATGTTCGGCTAACAACGCAAGGCGTTAAGGAGGCTCAGAGTTTGGGCATTATTAAGAATGAACTTGCAAAAAGAGGGTATAACACGCCGCTTATTGCTGATATTCACTTTAACCCAGCGGCTGCAATGGAGGCCGCAAAACATGCCCACAAGATAAGAATTAACCCAGGTAACTTCTCGGACAAATCGCGCACATCGAGCTTTACATTTACCTATGCTGAATACGAGAACGATTTGCTTCGCACCGAGCTTCGCTTTACCGAGCTGCTCGAAGTATGCAAGCAGTACGACACAACCATCCGCATTGGAGTAAACCATGGTTCCTTATCGCAACGAATAATGAGCCGTTATGGCGATACGCCAATAGGCATGGCGCACTCGGCCATTGAATTTGTTCGTATATGCCACAAACATAATCATCAGAAAGTGGTGGTTAGCATGAAATCGAGCAACACGCGCACCATGGTTTTGGCTACCCGTCACTTGGTAAACATGATGCAAAACGAGGGGCTATACTTCCCATTGCATCTAGGTGTTACCGAGGCAGGCGAGGGCGAAGACGCCCGCATCAAATCGGCCGTTGGTATTGCATCGCTTTTGGTTGATGGTATTGGCGACACCATCAGGGTTTCGCTTACCGAAAAACCCGAGAACGAGATTCCTGTTGCTAAATTTTTAGTAGATATATTTCATCAATGGCAAAACAGAAAACCTTTTAGCATAGATACTATTCCTGTTAATCCGCTCGAAATTCCAAACAAAAAAACAAGGTATACCTTAGGCATCGGGGGCGATACACCTCCTGTAGTAATGGCAAACATGCAAATCCTATCAGAAGAAAACCTCTCTCAATGGGGATGGAATTATAGCAAGCAAAAAAACCAATGGCAAGCCACCGATAATGCTGCCGACTATATATACATTGATGAGATAAACCCTGAGGGGATTCAAAGCTCAGAAAGTTTGCCATTAGTTGGAAAAGATTCGAAATGCAAGTACCAACTAGCCGACATTGCAAACAATGGCAAATCGAACCAATCGTTCCTTGAAATTGACGTGGATAATGCCACCCAAAAAGTTATCGACATGATTAAGCACAACCCTTTGTCTGTCATTATACTAAAAGGGAAAAGCATCTACTCATTCTACTCGATCCGCAACATGCTATTTGCACTTATTGCGCAGCAAATTGATAACCCCTGCATTATTTCTGTTAATATTGATAGTACCAATCCTTCAGAATTTCAGCTGCTGGCGTCATCCATATTGGGGCCATTTTTTATTGATGGTCTTGCCAACGGGCTAATGCTAAATCACTCAAACCAAATTGGCGCCAAGGTAGCAAGAGATACCGCTTTTGGCATTCTGCAAGCCGCAAGGGTTAGGATTAGCAAAACCGAATTTATTTCGTGCCCAGGCTGTGGGCGAACCCTTTACAACCTTAACGATACGCTACTTGTAGTAAAAAAACGAATGGCCCATTTAAAGGGTTTAAAAATTGCGGTTATGGGCTGCATTGTGAATGGCCCAGGCGAAATGGCCGATGCCGACTATGGCTACGTTGGGTCAGGACTAGGTAGGGTAACCCTCTACCGAAAACAGGAAATAATAAAAAGGAACATTCCTGAAGAAAGGGCGGTTGATGAGCTGGTTGAGGTAATAAAAATGTTTGGAGATTGGGTTGAGGCTAAATCGTAAGAGTTGATAAAACTATGATGCATAAAAAAAGTCCTGTTTAAAGGACTTTTTCTTAGTAGCGGGGGTAGGACTCGAACCTACGACCTTTGGGTTATGAGCCCAACGAGCTACCAACTGCTCCACCCCGCAATATAATATTTTATAGTATAACTTTGTCTTTTTCCGACCAATTGCAGCGCAAAGGTAGTGAAAAAAAACATCATCGCAAACTAAATACCTTTTTTTTAAAATCTAACACGAAAAATCAACCTGAACACAGTAATAAATCGACCCTAATAACCCGCATTATTCATCAAATTTGTTGACGATGAATGCAAATGCGGGTTACCCCGACCTAGTTGAGCCCAATTTTGGGGAACAAAATTGGTTGTGAAACTTAGTCGCTGTCGGAGGCAGCAATTATTCGAATGAATAATTGGGGATAATAAACACAAAAAACGTTAGCTAAATTTAATACTAAGTATCACCCTTTTACCCCGCATTACTCATCAAATCTAGTAAAGATGTATGTATTATGCGGGTTACCCCGACATAGTCGAGCCCAATTTTGGGGAACAAAATTGGTTGTGAGGCTTAGCCGCTGTCAGAGACCCCAACTTATTTGGATGAATAATTGGGGTTAACACCAGATTGTAGTTAGCATCCAAAACAATACAGTAAAAAAAGCTATATTTGCACCTATTCGAATATAATATTATGGAAAAAAAATCGAAGAAGAAGTACATCCATAGGCTTAAAAGCAAGTACAGGCTCAGCATATACAACGATAAAACATTTGAAGAGGTGTGGTTCATGCGCCTCTCGAGGCTAAATGTAATTGCCATGATTGGAGGTGTGGTTATTGTACTTATAACTGCGGTTACCTTGCTAATAGCATTTACACCAGTACGAGAGTTTATACCAGGCTACCCCGACGGTAACACACGCCGAAAAATAGTTGAGAATGCGCTAAAAACAGATAGCCTAGAACGCGAACTCAGACAATGGCGAATTTATCTTGCCAACCTACATACCATACTGCGGGGCGAATACCCTGATAACCTCGAAAGTTTACCCGACACTTCCGTTAAGTACGGAGAGATTAGTTTCTCGCGCTCGGTTGAAGATTCTCTATTAAGACTCCAGATTGAATCTGAGGAACTTTACAATCTCTCAATAGCCCAATCCACAGAGCCTCCTAATCAAACACGTTTTCATTTTTTCCCGCCGGTAAAAGGTGTTCTAACCAATTCGTTTAATGTTCAACTTGGCCATTTTGGGGTAGATATTGTTGCCCCCCCAAATGAGGTTATTGTTGCCGTTGCCGACGGTACTGTCACTTTCTCGAGCTGGACACTCGAAACGGGATACGTAATTCAAATTCAGCACGAAAACAACCTGCTCTCGGTATACAAGCATAACAGCAAGCTACTTAAACAGGTTGGTGCACATGTTAAAGCTGGCGAGGCCATATCAATTATTGGGAACTCTGGCGAACTCACATCTGGGCCACATCTACATTTTGAACTTTGGCATAAAGGCAATGCAATTAACCCTGAGCAATACATAATATTTTAGACGGCATACGCACAAAATTTCCAATCAAAAATCATGAAAAGAAATATAGCCATACTGGGCTCAACGGGATCTATTGGAACACAGGCTCTCGAAGTAATTGATTTGCATTCAAACCTTTTTCAAGTTGAAGTTTTAACGGCCTACAACAATTACCACCTTCTTATACAACAGGCACTTAAATACAAGCCCAACGCTGTAGTGATCGGCAACGAGAGCAATTACAACAAGGTTACAAATGCTTTAAAAAATGAGGATATAAAGGTTTATGCGGGCCATCAAGCCATTGCTCAGGTTGTTGAAATGGAATCGATTGATATGGTTTTAACCGCTATGGTAGGTTGCTCGGGTTTGCTGCCCACAATAAATGCAATAAAAGCGAATAAGCCCATCGCCTTAGCTAACAAGGAAACACTTGTTGTTGCTGGCGAGCTAATTATGGGATTAGCATACGAACAAAATGTGCCTATCATTCCCGTCGATTCTGAGCACTCGGCAATTTTTCAATGCCTTGTTGGTGAGAACAACCCCATCGAAAAAATTATACTTACCGCATCGGGCGGTCCCTTTCGCAATCTATCGGCTAAACAGCTAGCGCAAGTTTCAAAAAAAGATGCCCTAAACCACCCAAACTGGTGTATGGGCGACAAAATAACGATAGACTCGGCTACCCTAATGAATAAAGGGTTTGAGGTTATTGAGGCCAAATGGCTTTTTAACCTAAAGCCCGAGCAGATTGAGGTAATAGTCCACCCACAATCCATAATTCACTCCATGGTTCAGTTTGAGGATGGCTCAATAAAAGCCCAGCTGGGGCTACCCGACATGAAGCTGCCAATTCAGTACGCACTAGGCTACCCAAAACGATTACGCTCAAATTTTCCTCGGTTCTCATTTGCTAACCACCCCAATCTTACCTTCGAAGAGCCAGATTACGGCAGGTTTCCTGCTCTTGAATTTGCTCGTGAAGCGATGATACAAGGCGGGAATATACCGTGCGTGCTTAACGCTTCAAACGAGATAGCGGTAGAGGCTTTTTTGAATGAAAAAATTGATTTTCTACAAATGATGAATATTGTTGAAAAATGCCTCAGCAAGCAACCCTTTACACCCAAACCAAACTTTGAGAACTATTTACAAACCGATAAAGAGACCAGAGAACTAGCAAAAACTTTGATTTAATAAACAGCTATTTTTTTGCGTTACCATAAGCTAATCTAAAAAGACGACGATGGGAATAATTACTCAAATCATACAATTTTTACTGAGCCTTTCGATACTTGTTACCCTTCATGAATTAGGACACTTCACACTTGCTCGTATTTTTAACACCAGAGTCGAAAAGTTTTACCTCTTTTTCAATCCTTGGTTTTCACTTTTTAAAATTAAAAGAGGCCACACGGAGTATGGCATCGGCTGGGTGCCCCTTGGTGGATACGTGAAAATTGCTGGAATGATTGACGAATCGATGGACACAGAGCAACTCAGCAAACCTCCAGAACCCTGGGAATATCGCTCAAAACCCGCTTGGCAACGCTTCCTTATTATATCGGGAGGGGTAATAGTTAATTTTCTGCTGGGCATTCTAATTTACACCTTTATTCTGTATACATGGGGCGAGCATTATTTACCTACCGAAAACGCTGTATATGGCGTTACCTGCGATCCCCTTGCCAAAGAAATAGGGTTTGAGGATGGCGATAAAATTCTTTATGTTGATGGCGAACAGATTGAATCGTTTTTGCATATTGCACCAACCATCGTTATAGATAATGCTCAAACGGTTACTGTTGAACGAAACAATAACTTGGTTGATGTAAAAATTGATGAAAGTTACATTCCCCAGCTTCTAAAAACCCAGTATCTGTTTTTTCCTCGGGCTCCCATGATTGTAAGCTATATAGCTGAGGGAAGCGCCGCCGAACAGGCCAACATGCTACCAAACGATAAGCTTGTTGCCATAAATGGTACAAAAGCAACATTTCTTGAAGAATTTAAAGAGGTAGCACAGAAAAATTTAAACAAATCCATTACCCTAACCATGGAACGTGATGGCCAGAATATCGACCTTGCGGTGAATATACCCGAAACTGGCATAATAGGTGTAGGCCTAAAAAGCCCTTTCGAACTTCTTGAGCTAAAAAGGAATGAGTTCACATTTCTACAATCGATACCAGCTGGCATAAAAAAAGGCGCAAATACCATAAGCAGCTACGTAAAACAGCTAAAATTGGTCTTCTCTCCCAAAACCAAGGCGTACGAATCGGTTGGGGGGTTTATAGCCATTGGCAGCATTTTTCCTAAATACTGGGATTGGCAATCGTTTTGGGAGCTAACCGCGTTGCTATCAATTATACTGGCCATTATGAATATGCTGCCAATCCCAGCACTAGACGGTGGGCACATGGTATTCTTAATATACGAAATGGTATCGGGACGAAAGCCTAGCGATAAGTTTATGGAGTTTACCCAGATACTAGGATTGCTCTTTATCTTGGCTCTATTTATATTTGCAAATGCTAACGATGTGATAAAACTTTTTAGGTAACTTATATTTATAAATCAAACAACCTAACCCGCATTATTCATCAGATTTGTTAAAGATGAATGCTAACGCGGGTTACCCCTACATAGTAGAGCCTAATTTTGGGTAACAAAATTGGTTGTGAGGCTTAGTCGCTGCCCGAGGCAGCAATTATACGAATGAATAATTGGGGCTAAATTTGTAACATAACTTTTGTAAATTTTAATTACAAGATTATATCTAACTAATTTTTAAATTGATGGTAGGCTTTATAATTACAAATGTTCGTGGTGTTTGGCAGGTAACCCTAATTATTGTTATTGTTCTACTTTTTTTTTGGGGAAAGAAAATACCCACATTCATCCGTAGCCTTTTTAAAGGGAATGATGAGCTAAAGAAAGAGATAAACGATAATGATGACGAATCGAAAAGTATCAACAACGAGAACACAAAACAGTAAACCTCGTATAGTAACACAATTATGCGTAAAGTTAGCTTCATCCTATTAATATTTACATACAGTATCTGTACGGGGAACCACACCGCAGCAAGCAATCCCTCGAGCAAATACTCAAAATGCCCTATTATAAGCACCCTTAAAAATCTCACAGAAGTTAACCTTCCCCTTTTATCAACTAAAACCGATACGCTAACCGAAACACCCTCCATTCCCGATTTAGTTTACGAAATTAAAATCGCGACTATTAACAGCATGTCGCCAATGGATTTTGACTACAACCAATTCGTAAAACACTACATCAACGTTTATGCCGCTGAACGCAGGGAGCAAGTATCGAAGATGCTTGGACTAGCGAAGCTGTACTTTCCGCTGTTTGATGAAATACTCGATAAGTATCAGCTGCCCCTGGAGCTTAAATATTTAGCTGTTCTAGAATCGGCACTAAACCCTTTGGCCGTATCTACAAGCGGAGCGGTGGGGCTTTGGCAATTCAAAATTAATACAGGCCGAATGTTTGACCTTAGGGTGAATAGCTACATCGACGAGCGCATGGATCCTGTTAAATCAACAGAGGCTGCCTGCCTTTATCTTAAATATCTTTACCGTATTTTTAACGATTGGAACTTAACCCTAGCCGCATACAATGCGGGTCCAGGCGCTATCCGAAATGCCATACTTCGCTCTGAGGGCGAAACTAATTTTTGGAAACTAAGAGAACATTTACCCGAGGCTGCCCAAAACTATGTTCCAGCATTTATTGCTGCTACCTACATAATGCAGAACGCAAAGGAACACAATATTGTGGCCGACAAACCCGTTACAGAATATATGCAAACCGACACGGTACTGGTGCACAACCCCATAGCGTTTAGTTCAATAGCTCAAACTATCGATATTCCAGAAGATTATTTAAGGTTTCTAAACCCAACATACCGTCGAGGGATTGTTCCAAAAAGCGATAAGGGATACGCCATTAGGTTGCCCCTTTCCAAAATTGAAGACTACGTAAAAAACGAAAACAAAATAGCCAGCATTATACCTAAGCGTATTACATTTCACGATATTGAAGCCAATGCTGGAGATACAAAGGATAAAATTAAGGTTACGCACAGAGTGCAGGCTGGTGATTATTTACACAAAATTGCTGTTCAGTACAACTGCACAGTAAACGATTTAAGCATTTGGAATCCAAGCATTGAAAGCGACTTAAGCATTGGGCAACTAGTTATCGTCTGGGTCGATAAACAAACCCATGAGATTATAAAACACGCTAAGGCAAACCTATAGTTTTGTATATTAACTAAATATAGCCTACATTTAACCCGCATTATTCATCAAATTTGTTGAAGATGAATACAAATTCGGGTTACCCCGACCTAGTGGAGCCCAATTTTGGGCAACAAAATTGGTGGTGAAACTTAGTCGCTGTCGGAGACAGCAATTATTCGAACGAATAATTGGGGTTAAACTAACAACCAATTAATCCTACTACCATGAAAAAAACTCTTGCAATCTTGCCGCCCCTCATTCTAATGTTGCTATTAACAACATCGTGTGATAAAGGTACAGGCGGAAAAAGTTCACTGCTGCCCAATGTTACCGGCAGCGCAGGTGAAGTAATCGTATCAATGAATAGAGGCGTAATAAATGACTCCATTGGTAAAACACTTAAAAGTGTTTTAGAGGATGAGTATCCAATGCTACCACAATCGGAACCGCTATTTAGGCCGATTATGGTGCCATCACAAAACTTTAGCAATATCTTTAGAACCCATCGTAATATCATATTAATAAAAGTTGGCGAGGAATTTAAAAAAGCGCAAATGGTTCCTCAGCATGATGTTTGGGCTGCTCCACAATTTGTTCTAAACATAGTTGGCCCATCATACCCTGCAATTGAAGAACTCGTAAAAAAGGATAAGGATAAACTGGTTCAGATGCTTGAGCAAAACGAACGCAACCGGGTAGTGCAGAATGCAACGAAATATGAAGTTCGAGTGCTAAGGGAGCTAATTAAAGAGAAGTTTGATGTTTCAATGGTCTTCCCCAAGGGGTACACACTTAAACTAGATACCACTGATTTTGTGTGGATTTCATACGAAACACCCAGCTTAAGCCAAGGGATTTTTATTTACGAGTATCCATATACCGATGCCAATACTTTTACTGCTGAATACCTAATTGCTAAAAGGGATTCGATGCTAAAAAGATATGTACCTGGCCCTACCAAAGGCAGCTATATGATTACTGAAACTTTAATACCCCCAGTATTTCAACCGCTAATGTATAGGGACAGATACTTTGGTCAGCTCCGAGGATTATGGGATGTTTACGGTCATCCCATGGGAGGCCCATTTATTAGCCTAACAACCGTAAACGAAACCAACAATAGCATAATTACCGTTGACGGCTATGTGCATGCCCCTAAACTAGATAAGCGAAACTACATACGACAAGTAGAAGCACTTCTGCTAAACACTAGGTTAGCAGAAGATAAAGAGAAAAAGGAGTAAACAGTATAAAATTTTTATTTTATACTGTAAATGCTGGGTTACTTTTCTTTTCCAGCATTTTTTTGATTCACAATGCGAATTACTCCTCGCTCTGATTTCTTAATAAAGTTCAAAATTTGGTCGCGCTCGGGAGTTAAGGGCATCGTTGTTTCAATTTCATTAGTTGCTTGCGAAATATTTAACCCTTTGCTGTATAAAATTCTATAGATCTGCTGAATCTCATTTATTTTGTCAGCATCAAAATTTCGTCGTCTTAAGCCTATTACATTTACACCTACAAAGCTGAGCGGATCGCGGCCTGCAAGGGCATAGGGTGGCACATCTTTATTAACTTTTGAGCCGCCTTGAACCATAACATGCGCTCCGATACGTTCAAACTGATGTATCAAACAACCTCCAGATAAAATGGCGAAATCATCTATCTCAACCTCACCTGCTAGCTGAGTAGCATTTCCGATTATAATATAATTTCCTAATATACAATCGTGCGCTATGTGCGCGTATGCCATAAGTAAGCAGTTGCTGCCAACTACTGTACGCCCACGCGAAAAAGTGCCCCTGTTTACAGTAACACATTCACGCAAAGTGGTATTATCACCAATAACAGCAACTGTTTCCTCGCCCTTAAACTTTAAATCTTGGGGTATTGCTGAGACCACGGCACCTGGAAAAATCTTGCAGTTGGCCCCTATTCTAGCTCCATCCATAACGATTGCATGAGGACCAACCCAGGTACCATCTCCAATAACAACATCTTTACTTATATATGCAAAGGGTTCAACAGTTACGTTTTTGCCAAGTTTAGCTTCGGGGTGTATATATGCTTGTGCAGATCTCATTTATTTTTGTTTTACAATTTGTGCTAAAAGTTCTCCTTCCATTACAAGATTCTCGCCTACAAATGCCTGCCCAAACATGCTTGCAATTCCTCTCCGAATGGGTTCAAGCAATTCAAGGCGAAAAACCAGGGTGTCGCCAGGGACTACTTTCCGCTTAAACTTTACTCTATCTATCTTTAAAAAATAGGTGGTGTAGTTCTCGGGGTCGGGTACAGTATTTAAAACAAATATACCACCTACCTGGGCCATCGCTTCAATTTGCAGCACCCCTGGCATGACGGGTTCTTCGGGGAAGTGTCCCACAAAAAACTCCTCATTCATTGTAACATTCTTAATGCCCACAACCGAATTCTCATCCATTTGCATAATTTTATCTATTAGCAAAAATGGTGGGCGGTGAGGAAGAATATTACGAATTTGATTAATGTCGTATAGCGGGGTCTGCTTAAAGTCAACCCTGGGAACATTCGGTTTCATGGCCTCTTTACGAGCCATTTTACGGATAATCTTCGCTAGCTCGGTATTAGCGAGGTGTCCTGGGCGCTTGGCTACAATCTTACCCTTAATTCTGCGACCAACCAAAGCTAAATCGCCCATCAGATCGAGCAGCTTATGTCTAGCGGGTTCGTTATGGAAACGTAAATCAACGTTATTGAGAAATCCCTCAGTTTTAACGTGCACACGGGGTTTATTAAACAGGTCGGCGATACGATCCAGCTCTTCCTGCTTAACCTCTTGCTCAATAATTACTATTGCATTCTCTAAATCTCCACCCTTAATAAGGTTATTCTTTAAAAGGATTTCTAGCTCATGGAAGAACACGAATGTACGACAAGGAGCAACCTGTTCTGCGAACTCGCCTAAATTAGTTAGCTGGGCATACTGATTACCTAGCACTTTCGAGTTATAGTCGATTAGCACATCTATGCTAAACGACTCATCGGGATAAGCCGCTATTTCAATTCCTCTTTCGGCATCGGTATATACTAACTTCTCTTTTATAACGTAGAAACCCCTCTCGGCCTCTTGTATTTCAATGCCTACTTTCTGAATCTCTTCAACAAAAAGTTTAGCGCTACCATCGAGGATGGGAACCTCGGGGCCATTCACCTTAATATAGGCGTTATCGATACCTAAACCCGATAATGAAGCTAGTACATGTTCAACAGTAGTAACCCTGTTCCCGTTCTGTTCGATTGAAGTACCACGCGATGTGTCGACAACATTTTCGGCAATGGCTTCTATTTTCGGTTCACCCTCAAGGTCAGTTCTAATAAATACATAGCCTGTATTTTCTGGTGCTGGGCAAATGGTAATATTAACATCAACTCCAGTGTGTAAACCTTTGCCTGTTAACCTGATATCACCTTTTAATGTGGTTTGTTTTTCTAACATATGCATATGTTTGTTGGAAATAAATTCCTATAGTCTATTTATTTTTACTGCTCACAAACTTCTTAATACTATCAAGCTCTCGCTTCATTTCAGGAAGCTGTTTAAATATCACGAAAGAACGGGTAAATTTCCGCGATAGCATAGCTGGAGTACCTATGTAAATTTCGTTAGGTATCTTTAATGTATTGGGCACACCTGTTTGAGCCGATAGCTTAACCCCGTCGGCTATGGTAATATGCCCCGTAATACCAACCTGACCGCCAAACATACAGTTTTCTCCAATTTTAGTTGACCCCGCCACACCTGTTTGAGCCGCAATTACTGTATTTGCCCCTATCTCAACATTATGAGCCACCTGTATTAAGTTGTCGAGTTTTACGCCCTTCCGAATTATTGTTGACCCCATGGTGGCCCTATCGATGGTGGTATTAGCACCTATTTCAACATCATTCTCAATAATTACATTGCCTATTTGGGGCATTTTTTTGTACGAACCATCTTCCTGAGGGGCAAAGCCAAAACCATCGGCACCTATAACGGCACCTGCATGTGCTATACAATTTTGGCCTATTGCACAATCGTCATAAATTTTAACCCCTGTATATAAAATGGTGTTGCTGCCAATGGTTACATTATTACCAACATAAACCTGTGGGTGTATTAATACGTTATCGCCTATTTTCACATTGTTGCCAATATAGGCAAAAGCCCCAACAAACACATCGCTACCTAAAGCAGCCGAACTTTCAATACAAGACTGTGGATGCACTTCAGGCTTTGGTCGCCTTGCTACTTCAACTAGGTTGAGCAGCTGTGCAAACGACTCATATGGATCATCAACCCTAATGAGGGTTGGGCTTAATTCCCCTTCGTACGTAGAATCTTTATTAACCAAAACCACTGAGGACTTCGTGGTATATATGTATTTTGAATATTTAGGATTTGCTAAAAAGGATAGTGCGCCCGGAAAGCCCTCCTCAATCTTGGCCACGGTGTGTACCTTAACCTCAGGATTTCCTTCAACTACGCCACTTAAGTATTCAGCAATTTGTTTTGCTGTAAAGTTCATGCTAACTTATATTAATTTGGGGCAAAACTAACAAATAATAACGAGAAATAATAAACTCTACTTGGTATAACAGAGAAAATATTTAGTTATCTCCTTTGAAAGCGTTTGAGCGTTTATCATTTCCGACGCTGACGTTATATCAACAAGGCTACCATTATTGTGTAAAATACTTATCGACTCTTCGGATAATTGGTAGGCCTTATTACTTACCGACCCAGTAAAAACGAAATAATGGCTATATTTCTTTAATTCGGGATGCATTTTTATGAATAGGTCACGCTGTTGCTCCTCCTCCTGCTCACTAAACTCATTGTTCCGAAGCTCAACCTTAAAAAGTTTGCGTGATGTAATCATTTTTGCAAGTGTTGACAGAACCTTATCGGGGTGTACCTGCCACTGCTTAGCGGCCACCATAATGTCGGCATCATCAATACTAAGAAACTGCGATATAATATGGCTAGCGCTATCGGTATCACTAAGATTACTCTTTGTAACCGCATTGGAGAGAAAATATGAAAGAGGAGATGGGCATAATGGCTGCTGTCCCTGAGTTGAAAGTTCTCTGGCACGCTTAATGAGCTGAATTAAAAGCTTCTCGGCCGATACCACCGTTTTGTGCAAGTAAACCTGCCAATACATTAGCCTACGAGCAATAATAAAGTTTTCGATGGAATAAATTCCCTTGACGTCAACCACCAAATTATCATCAACCACATTAAGCATTTTAATAATTCGGTCGGAACCAACCGTACCCTCGGTTACCCCAGTAAAAAAACTATCACGCCGTAAATAGTCGAGCCTATCAACATCAAGCTGGCTTGAAACAAGTTGATGCAGAAACTTTTTGGGGTAGATTCCATCAAAAATTTGCATTGCCATTTCGAGGCGCCCGTCAAGTTGCCTGTTTAGGTCTCGCATTATGCTCTTCCCTATTACCTCATGATCGACCTGTACTAAGCTGTGCTCAAGCGAATGCGAGAAAGGCCCATGCCCAATATCATGCAGCAAAATGGCAGCCGAAGTTGCCTCAGCCTCTTCGGTTGAGATATGATGCCCCTTGGCTCGCAAAACATCAATGGCTAGCTCAATAAGGTACATAGCGCCCAGTGCATGTTGGAAACGTGTATGGTTAGCCCCAGGGTACACTAGGTAGGTAAGGCCAAGCTGCTTTATATGCCTAAGCCTTTGAAAATATGGGTGCTCAATAATATCAAAAGCTAAAGGGTACGAAATATTAATAAATCCATACACTGGGTCATTAACTATTTTCTTCTTATTTGTTGGCAACATGCACCCTAACTTTTGAATATAAAAGATTATCGACTGGCTTACAGAATGATACGTGGAAATAGATGCATAAGGAAAGGGGGTTAATCTGTGGCGTCCATCTCTATTAGGTTAAACTCAGCTTTGCCAATCAGCACCTTGTAATCGCTACCAGCAAAGTATATATCCTCATCATTCTCCTCGTAGTACCAATTTATAACTACCTTTTTCTCGGGTTGCGATGCAATGGTTTCAACCTTCTTCATAATGTCGAAAAGCCTTTTTGATGAGCTTGTATTGAAGTATTCAAGTTTAAAAAAGACAGTGGTAGTATCCTTAGGCTCTTTCACATAGTTATCAATCCATGAAAGAATAGGGTAATAAAAATCGATTACATTCTCAGGTATTGAACGCCCCTCTATTCTAATTTCACCGATATCGGCATTCAGTAAGACGTAGGGAGTGGTTACTGCTTCTTTTAATTCAATTTTTTGCATCTCAGGGGTTATCAGTAAAAAATTAGGATGTTTTCACATCTTCTTCTAAAACAATATAATCATCAAAATGACCATTACGAACAATGGCATCCCAATACCTAAAAGAAATTACGGCCTCGCTCCCTGTTTTCTTGCTTTTAATTCTAACTTTCTGCATTTTAACCTTTTCCATCTCCACCTCTTGGAATTGCAGAGGTATTGAAATGAGTGAGGCCAAGTCCTGACCTAACATGAGGATCGACTCGTCCTCCTCCTCATACTTCCATATTATCTCCACTTTATTTCCGTGGGCAGCGCAGGTATCGAGTTGCTTCATTATTTCGCTCAGGTATTTGTTTGAACTACTATTGGTATATTCTAAGAATATGACAGCTTTAGTTAACTCGGCTGGGGCTTTAATGTATTGTTCTACCCAATCAACTAGCGGTTGCCAAAAAGAAAACACATCTTCGGTTATTGAACGACCCTCGATTTCAAGTAAACCTTGTTCAGAAAAATTTATATAAGGACAATCGGAAGTTTTATCTACAAGTATTCCCATAGCTTAACTTTTTGTAACTGGGGTTCGATTTTTATTTATGATTATTGATAAAAAAATACCGTTTTTTTGTTTTAACCTTCCAAAATTAAACAAAAAAATGCGAATAAACAATATCGATTACACCAAATAATTTACGCCCCGTCTCTATTCAAAAACAAGGAAATCAAATCCTTTATGCTAATCAGTTTTACTAAAAATGCCGTGAATATACTAACTGCCAATACTATTGCTGCTCCAACTATCCAATTAACATTGAATTGGCTAACCATAAAATAGCTCAAACACGTTACACCAACGAGTAATATGAATTTTACCATCTCGGTTTTCACAATTCTTAGCTTAAATGTTTTTATGGCAACCCCTAACTGCAACAGCGAAACAATAGCCTGTGTAATAAGGCTTGCTGCTGCTGCACCAAGGGCATAATACCTAGGTATAAATATTACGTTAAGCACTATATTTACGCCAACGCCTATTAGAGCGATAATATTTAGCGTGTAAAGGCTCCCGTTTGCAGTTAACAGTGTACCAAAAATGTATGAAGTTGAAACAAATACAAAGCACACCATTAGGGTGGCAAAAATAGTTGATGACTCGGCTGCATGGTTAACATACAGCAGCTCCATTATTGGATCGCGGTAAAAGATGCAAACCAACGAAAAAACGATTGATGCAGCCAACAATAGCTTAACCGAAAAACCCAGTAGTGACATAATTTGATCATCCTGTTTAAGCATACGCGAAAATATGGGGAGCAACAGCGAAGAGAATAGGAATGGTACCATGGTACTTACGTCTAACAAACGGAACGCCTGAGCGTAAATACCAGCATGAAAATTTCCGTTGGGAAGCAAGCGCTCAATCATTACGGAGTCGACCCTAAAATGAAACGACATAAGCAGTACTAACAATGCGTATGGATAGCTTTGCTTTAATATTGAAACAAGGAATACTCGATTTAATCTGGGAGCGAAAACTTTAACTTTCCGCACCACAACAACCAAGGAAATCGTTGTTGTAATTAAATAGGCAATGGTTTGGGCGTAAATAAACCACTCAATTCTAAACCTACTACGCATGGGACCCCAAAGCAAAACACCACACAATATTATCATAAAAAACCGGTCGGCTACCGAAAGGATGCTATCGGTTTTAAAAAGCTGTAGCCCACTAATGTTACTTCTTAAGTATAGTATAAAACTCGCTAAAAACTGATTAACCACAAGTACCAGAAGCATTCCTAGCTGCCGCTGCGTGTATCCTAAAAAGTAGGCTGCCGTAATACTAATTATAAAATAGCCTATTGCCATTAAAAGTTTTATACCCACTAAATTTGAAAGGTAACGAGGTAGTAGCTGGGGATGCTGGCTAATTGCCCGGTTATTGAAATTTGTGAGACCAAAATCGAGGAAAATATTGAACAGCAAGGAGAGGTTGAATAGAGCAAAAAAGAGCCCATACTCGCTGGCTCCAACTAGGTTCTGAACGGCTCTATCTATACCAAAAACCCAGAAAGGCTTTATTGCCAGGTTTAGAACAAGAAGTAAAATAAGATTTACTGCAAATTTACGTTTCAATATTGTTGGCTGCTTTTAATTTGTTCTAAGGGTAAAATATAATTTTTCGTAAAATTAGTGAATGGTTTGCATAAAATTATGCTATTTTGCCTTCAAAAAATAAACTCAATGAAAATTGCTGTAAATACACGACTCCTCATTAAAGATAAACTCGAGGGAATAGGCTGGTTTACATACGAAACCATGCGAAGAATTACGAAAAATCACCCTGAGCACCAATTCTACTTTTTATTTGACCGCAAACCCGACCCACATTTTATCTTTTCGCAGAATATAACACCAATCGTGCTGAACCCTCAGGCACGTCATCCGTTTTTATGGTACATTTGGTTTGAAATATCGGTACATCGATTTTTAAAAAGAAACAGTATCGACCTCTTCGTATCGCCCGACGGTTTTATTCCATTAAAGAGCAAAATTCCCTCGGTTAATGTAATTCACGACATAAACTTTCAGCATTATCCGAAAGGTATTCCATTGTTAACCAGGCACTACTACAAACATTTCTTTCCACGATATGCAAAAAAGGCTACAAAAATTGTAACCGTAAGCCAGTACTCCAAAAACGATATATGCAAAAGTTTTAACGTGCCCCCCAACAAAATAACCGTTGCCTACAACGGAGCCAACCTAACCTACACCCCCGTTGCTATAAATGAAATGCAACAGTGCAGAAATGAAATAACTAATGGGAAACCCTACTTCGTTTTTGTTGGTGCACTCAATCCACGAAAAAATATACCTCGGCTAATAGACGCTTTTGGCCTGTTCTTAAAAACAAGCAGCCTCGATTTTTACATGGTTATCGTTGGCAAGCCTATGTTTCTTAATAAGGACATAGAAAACGCTTTAACCCGACTAGAAGAACGAAGTAGGGTTGTATTTACTGGTAGGCTCCCGGTTAACAAGCTCCGAGAAGTGCTTGGTAGCGCATGTGCGCTAACCTATATCCCCTACTTTGAAGGATTCGGAATCCCTCTGGTTGAAGCAATGCGTTGCCACATCCCCATTATTGCATCGAACAAAACATCAATCCCCGAGGTAGTTGGTGATGCAGCATATTTAGTTGATCCATTTAACATCACATCGGTTGCCAACGCAATGCATCAAGTAGCGACCAACCCAGAACTACAACGAACCCTCTCAGCAAAATCGGCTAAGCGAAAAGAACTCTTTTCGTGGAATAAAACCGCAGAAATTTTATACCAAACAATGAGCAAAATAATTGAAACCTGAGGGTCGTAAGATGCTTAAACCATACTATAGCAACGAAACTTTTGAGGCCGGTTGCGATGAGGCAGGACGCGGGTGCCTAGCAGGCCCGGTGGTTGCTGCAGCCGCTATTTTACCGAAGAACTACCAAAATTCAACGCTTAACGATTCTAAACAGCTAACGCTAAAACAACGGTTGATCCTTCGTGAAGAGATTGAAGGAAAAGCAGTAACCTATGCAATAGGTATCGTTTCGCCCCAAGAAATTGACCAAATTAACATACTTAACGCCTCAATACTTGCTATGCATAAAGCCATTGAGGGGTTGAAAGCAGAGCCGAAATTTCTAATAATTGACGGGAATCGATTTAAGCCATTTAGGAATATTCCTTACCAATGTATAGTGAAAGGCGACTCGAAATACCTCAGCATTGCTGCGGCCTCGGTACTTGCAAAAACCTACCGCGACGAGATTATGGAAAACCTTTCGCACAACTACCCCATGTACCATTGGGGAAAAAATAAGGGATACCCTACCCGCGAACATCGGCAAGCTATAACTAAGTTCGGGATAAGCCCCTACCACAGACTATCGTTTAAGCATACAAAACCCGAGGGGTAAATCCTTTTTAGGGCACAGAAAATTTTAATTAGCTGTACCTTTAAACCGTTTATAAAAAACACTATCGAACCCATAGCAAACAGTTCATTTTTTAAATACTAAACTCATCAAATTAAAACCAAATGAAACGAATCAAAATTTTTCTCCTGGGACTTCTCCTAGTTCTAGCCTCAACGGCAAAAGCCGATGAGGGAATGTGGCTATTGCCACTTCTTCAGAAGTACAACATCGGAACCATGCAATCCATGGGACTCGAACTTAGCGCTGACGATATTTACAGCATTAACAACGGCAGTATTAAAGATGCCATCGTTATTTTTGGTGGTGGTTGCACGGGCGAAATCATTTCGGACAAAGGCCTGCTGCTTACCAATCATCACTGCGGATACGGTGCCATACAAAGCCATAGCAGCACAGAGCACGACTACCTAAAAGACGGTTTTTGGGCAATGAACCTAGATGAAGAGCTACCTACACCTG
>Ga0265295_1004180_pt1 | contig 19719 bp, 15 predicted proteins | sample Munlansysbiofilm_FD_192503 | JGI IMG/M metagenome (GOLD analysis project Ga0265295, IMG submission 192503) | Leachate microbial communities from a municipal landfill in Southern Ontario, Canada - Methane capture system biofilm | ecosystem: Engineered > Solid waste > Landfill > Unclassified ... | reverse complement strand
CTCAAAATCCTGATCGTTCTCGCCCTGTTCGCGCTTGGCCGCCGAACAGCTGGAATCCTTGCATGAATCGCACGAACTGCCCCGGGGGGCCTTATTTTCCAAATTCTGCATTCAATCTCTCCACGATACGCGGTTAGTTGTTGCTTGGCGCATGCCTCTCCTTCGTCCGTGACCCCTGCCACGACAGCCCGGCATGTCAAAGGCTTCATCCAGATTGCCCTGTTCCCAGGCCGCAATGACCCGTTCCAGATCACCGGCCACAAAGCCGACGACCGTGATCCCGCCAGCGGTGATGGCTTCCTGCATGGGCCGGGAAATGGCCCCGCAAATCAGCGTCCCCACGCCCAGCCGAAGCAGGTCTTCGGCTCTGTGCAACGGTTCGCCGCGAACCAGGACATGCTCTTCCCGCTCACCGGCCCCTTGCGTCAGCACAAGAATCCGCCCGCCGACGTCAAAGACCGGCGCAATGCGGTCCTGCCAGTGGTGCAAAGCGATGCGCGACATTGAAACTCCTCTTTGCCAAGGCAAAGCAGGAGGCGTGCCGCCGCGAAGCCACGCCAAAAAAATAGACAACGTCCTGATTAAATAGGATTTTACGAGCAAAAAATACAAAGCACTGGAGCAGGCACGCACCACAAGCAGGCAATCAAGTAGCGCCAGCGCTACTCTTTTGGAGAAGATCGGCCATCGCGCTCGGGCAGCGCCATGCCGAGGCGTTTCATGCGCCTGAAAAGCGTGGTCTTGTGGATCTTGAGTTCGCGCGCTGTGGCCAGTCGGTTAAAATTATTGCGCTCCAGGGCCGCCTGGATGACCTGCCTGTCGAGCATGTCGTGCATGGTGCGGCCCTCACCCAAACGCCCCAGGGGAGCCAGATGGGTCAATTCCTCCGGCAGATGGTCGATATCGATGCGTCCGTCCCCGCCAAGCACGAAGGCCCGTTCGACGCAGTTCTCGAGTTCGCGGATGTTGCCCGGCCAGTCGTAGGCCATGAGCAGTGACAGGGCTTCGGTGCTGATGCCTTTGATCGTGCGGCCCTGGACCTTGTTCAAGCGGCGGATGAACTGCTCGACCAAGAGAGGCAGGTCGTCCTTGCGTTGCCGCAGGGGCGGCAGTTCGAGGCGAATGACGTTGATGCGATAATAGAGGTCTTCCCGGAATTCGCTCCCCTTGATCATCTCCGCCAGGTTCCGGTTGGTGGCCACGATGACGCGGGCGTCGGTGGATTCGGTCTTGGAGGAGCCCAGCGGCTCGAAAGTGCGTTCCTGCAACACGCGCAAAAGGCGCACCTGCAGGGCCGGGCTGATTTCCCCGATCTCGTCCAGGAATATGGTTCCACCCCGGGCCTGGGCAAAGCGCCCGAGTCGGTCGCGGGTGGCGCCGGTATAGGCCCCGGCCTTGACCCCGAAGAGTTCGGATTCGAGCAGGGTGTCGGGCAGGGCGGCGCAGTTGACGGCGATGAACGGCCCTTTGGAATGGGCGCTTAAGGAGTGGATGGTGCGGGCGAAAAGTTCCTTGCCGGTGCCGGTTTCGCCGGTCAGCAGGACCGTGCTGGGACTGGCGGCGATGGCCGGAAGCATGGAAAAAAGCTTGTGCATGCGCGGACTGCGGCTGAACAGCTCGCCGACGTGGTAGCGGCCTTCAAGCTCGCGCTTCAAGGCATCGACTTCGGAAAGATCGCGAAACGTTTCGGCCCCGCCCATGACCCGGCCCTGTTCGTCGCGGAATACCGCCGTGGACACGCTGATGGGGATGCGCTCCCCCTGGGCGGTGATGATGTACCCGCAGGTGCCGATGCGCGGCTTGCCGCTCTTAAGGGTGTCCTGCAGGGGGCAGTGATCTCCGCACAGGCTGGAGCGAAAAACCTCGGAGCACAGGCGCCCGATGGCTTCCGAACGCGGCACCCCGGTGATCTCCTCGGCGGCGCGGTTGAAGGACGTGATGCGCCACTGGGGGTCAACGGTGAACACGCCGTCGGAGATGCTGTCGAGAATGGCGTCGGTGGGAGTGTGCGCGGTGGATTTCTGTGAGGACGAGGACATGACTTTTCTTGTCCCTCTCGGCAAGCCCGGTCAAGAGCGCCTGCAAACAAAACGGGGCGGAAGAGTGCATCTCTCCCGCCCCGAGTGACAAATCAAGTGAGGCCTAGCTGACTGCCCAAAAAATTCAAAATTTGCAGCCTGTTCAAAAATGGTGAGATGCAAGGAAGCGAAAAAATCCAGGGCGCGCAGTCAGGCTGATGCGCGGTCTGGATTTTTTCGCTGACGCAGCAGATTGCCGTTTTAGGGCGGGCTGCTAGACCTTGGCGGCGGTCTTCAGGTCGTCGATGGCGTCGGTCACTTCCCAGGGGAAGACGAAATCCTCGCGTCCGAAGTGCCCGTAGCAGGCGCTCTTCCTGTAAATGGGCTGAATGAGGTTCAAACGTTTGATGATGTAATAGGGGCGCAGGTCGAAGACCTGACGCACGGCCTTGGTCAGCACTTCGTCGGGCACCACGCCGGTGCCACCGGTGGTGACCAGTACCGAGACCGGCTCGGCCACGCCGATGGCGTAGGCGATCTGCACTTCGCAGGTTCCGGCCAGTCCGGCGGCCACGATATTCTTGGCCACGTAGCGGGCCATGTAGGCGCCACTGCGATCGACCTTGGACGGATCCTTGCCCGAGAACGCGCCGCCGCCATGGTTGCCCATGCCGCCGTAGGTGTCGTTGATGATCTTGCGCCCGGTCAGGCCGCAGTCGGCCAGGGGGCCTCCGGCCACGAAGCGGCCCGTGGTGTTGATGTAGATGCGAGTCTTCTCGTCCATCATGTCCGCCGGCATGACCTTGGCGATGACCTCGCGCTTGATGCCGTCGACGATCTCGTCATAGGTCACTTCGGGGGTGTGCTGGGAGGACACGACCACGTTGTCGATGCGCACGGGTTTGCCTTTGCGGTACTCCACGGAGACCTGGGTCTTTCCGTCGGGACGCAGGAAGTTCAGCACGCCGGTCTTGCGCACTTCGGCCAACCTGCGGCTCAGGCCGTGGGCGTAGTAGATGGGAGCGGGCATGAGCGAATTGGTTTCCACCGTGGCGTAGCCAAACATCATGCCCTGATCGCCTGCGCCCTGATCTTCGGGTTTGGCGCGGTCTACGCCCATGGCGATGTCCGGGGACTGCTTGTCGATGGAGGACAGGACAGCGCAGGTGTTGGCGTCAAAACCCATGTCGGAGCTGACATAACCGATCTCGCGCACCGTGGAGCGCACGATGCCGGGCAGGTCGGCGTAGGCCTCGGTGGTGATTTCACCGGCGATGACGGCCATGCCGGTGGTGACCAAAGTCTCGCAGGCCACGCGGGAACGGGGGTCCTGGGCCAGGAGGCAATCGAGCACGGCGTCGGAAATCTGGTCAGCGATCTTGTCCGGATGGCCTTCGGTCACGGATTCGGAAGTGAACAGGTAGTGGTCGGCATTGAGAATCATAAAATATCTCCTTTTAGAATAGGGAGGCGGTTAATAACGATAATGATCGGGCTTGAACGGGCCGGTCACGGACACGCCAATATAGTCGGCCTGCTCCTTGGACAAGGTCTCAAGCTCCACGCCAAGACGCGCCAAGTGCAGGCGGGCCACTTCCTCGTCCAGAATCTTGGGCAGGGTCATGACCTGGGGCGGGTAGTCGTTCTTGGCCAGGTCGAGCTGGGCCAGAACCTGGTTGGTGAAGGAGTTGGACATGACGAAGCTGGGGTGGCCCGTGGCGCAGCCCAGATTGACCAAACGCCCTTCAGCCAGGACGATGAGGCTCTTGCCCGAGGGCAGAGTCCACTTGTCCACCTGGGGCTTGACCGTGAGCTTGGCGCAGCCGGGGGTGTTCTCCAGAAAGCCCATGTCGATCTCGTTGTCGAAGTGGCCGATATTGCAAATGATGGCCTCGTCCTTCATGGCCAGCATGTGCTCGCCGCGAATGACCTGGTAGTTGCCGGTGGCGGTGACGAAAATGTCGGCCTCCTGGCATCCCTTGACCATGGTCGTGACCTCGTAGCCTTCCATGGCTGCCTGCAGAGCGCAGATGGGGTCGATCTCGGTGATCAGCACGCGCGCGCCGAAGCCGCGCATGGACTGGGCGCAACCCTTGCCCACGTCGCCGTAGCCGCAGACCAGCACGACCTTGCCCGCGACCATGATGTCCGTGGCCCGCTTGATGCCGTCGGCCAGCGACTCGCGGCAACCATACAAGTTGTCGAACTTCGATTTGGTTACCGAGTCGTTGACGTTGAAGGCCGGAAAAAGCAGCTCGCCGTTCTTGGCCATCTGGTAGAGGCGATGCACGCCGGTGGTCGTCTCTTCGGATACGCCCCGGATGCGGGCGGCGATTTTGCTCCACTTCTGCGGATCGGTCTTGGCGCTGACGATGAGGCGGTCCAGAACGCAGCGGAATTCCTTGTTGTCCGTCTGGCGGGAAAGAAGGGCCTGATCCTTCTCGACCTTGACGCCTTCATGCACCAAGAGCGTCGCGTCGCCGCCGTCATCGACGATGAGATCCGGGCCAGTTCCATCGGGCCAGGTCAGGGCCATTTCCGTGCACCACCAGTAATCTTCCAGACTCTCGCCCTTCCAGGCAAAAACCTTGGCCAGCCCCTGGGCCACCACTGCGGCCGCGGCGTGGTCCTGGGTGGAAAAAATGTTGCAGGAGGCCCAGCGCACGTCCGCGCCCAGGGCATGCAGGGTCTTGATGAGCATGGCCGTCTGGATGGTCATGTGCAGGCTGCCGGTGACACGCAGGCCCTTCAAAGGCTTCTGCGCGCCGTACTTGTCGATAAGTGCCATGAGGCCTGGCATTTCGCGCTCGGACAGCTGCATTTCCTTGGAACCCCAATCGGCCAGACTCATGTCGGCGACCTTGTGGTCAAGCTTTGGATCAATGGGTAACGTCATGTGTTCTCCTTTCCGTAATGGGAGTGGCCGTGGCCACCTGATGTTAAATTGAAAATTCTTCCCGGCGGGCGGTGATGAGCATGAGTGTGAGCCCCAGATTGACGGGGCGCTCTTCGCGGCTCAGTTCGTGAAATCCGGCCCGCTCCAGCCAGACATGCAGATCATGGGGGGAAAACCCCAGCCAGCGATCGCCGTAACGCGTGCGCAGGGTCTCGTTGTCGTGCAGCAGGAAATCGACCAGCACGGCCCGTCCGCCGGGTCGCACCACCCTGCCCATCTCGGCGATGCCGTCCTGAGGAGCGGGCAGATGATGCAACACAAGCGACATGATGGCCGCATCGGCCTCGCCGTCGCGCAGGGGCAGATGCTCCAGGTCGCCGATGCGCAGGCTCACCTGCGGCCCTTCGGGCAAAAGCTTGCCCGCCGCGTCGAGCATGCGCGGAGAATTGTCCACCCCGATGACCTGCCCGGCTGCACCGGCCAGATGCCCGAGCAACAGGCCCGGCCCGCAGCCCAAATCCACCACCGTCTGCGTCTGGCCGACTCCGGCCAAGCACTGCATGATGGCCGGCCCCAGCTCGAAGTCGCCCAGCATCTCGCGGCTCAGGCGGTTCCAGTCAAAGGCCACGGAATCAAAAAAGCGGGTCGTGGAGAGGCGGCGGTCGTTGAGCACGTGTCCGGCGCGCTCCAGATCCTGCCGGTGCTCGGGCAGATCTTTGAGTCCATCCAGCACGGCTGTCAGCAAGGCGCGGGAACCATTGGCCGCGGACGAGGAATAAAAAGCCCACAACCCGTGGCGCTGGCAGACCACCAGTCCCGCGTCCATGAGTATCTTCAGATGCCTGGAGACGCGCGACTGGCCCATGTCCAGCACCTGCACGATCTCGCCCACGTTGAGTTCGTGGACGGCGAGCACGCCGATGAGGCGGAGCCTGGTTTCATCGGCCAGAGCCTTGGTCTGGGTCAGCAGTTTCATGGAGTTGGCAAACCTTAATTTTCTATATCAAGATATCCTGATATAGCGTTGTCTACATGCCTGGCAAGCAAAGGTCAAGAAGCTCGTCTTGCCTGGCGCAGGCAAGATGGTTAGGCAGGGCACATGCACAAGCGCGAAAAAAAGACACGCTCCGTTTCCGAGGCGCTGGACTCGATCCTTGGCACGCCGGAAGCCGCCCTGGAGCTTGCCCTCGCCCGGCTCTGGCGTCACTGGCCGGAAATCCTGGGCGCAGACATGGCCGCCATGATCCGCCCCCTGGGCCATCGTCAAAGCACCATGCTTCTGGGCGCGACAAATTCCATGGTCATGCAGGAGTTTTCCTATTTCGCGCAGAACATCCTGGACAAGGCCAACGCATTTTTGGGCACCGCCTACTTCCAGGAGGTGAAAATCGAGCTCATGGCCGGACGCCCCGCCCTGGACGAATCGCTGCTGCCGAAAATCCCCCCTCCGCCCAAACCGCCTGAGCCGGACATCCTCGGCAACCTGCTGCCCTGCATGGGCCCGTCCTCGCCCGTGACGTCATGCTACCGCGCCTATGTCAAACATTTCCGGCCAGACCTGATCGGCCCGGAGGACGAATGAACAAAGCTGCCCCCTTCCTGCTCGCCATGGCTTTCGCGCTCATGGCCATGACCGCCCGCGCCGATACGGACGCCATCATGCGAGACTATATCCCGAGCGGCACCATCACCCGTTTCGAAGAGCCGGTGCAGTTCTGGATCGGCGGCACGGATCGCCTTGAAGGGCAATACTATATCGATACGGTGATAAACGAGATGCGGCGCATCATCCCGCAACTGCAATTCAGGCAGATCTCGTCCGAAAACCAGGCCAACGTCCGCTTCCACCTGACCGACTCCAAAGAGGAATGGCAGGCGGCGGTGACCAAAAGCTCACAGGGCATGGCGGGGTGGAAGGAAATGGGAGACCTGATCCGAGGCTTCACCCTTTTGGCCTCAAGCGGCGGAGTCATCAGGAAGGCGGACATCGTACTGCACCTCAACTTCCAGACCTCCGGCGGCCAGAAGCTCTGGATCGTGCGCCACGAACTCATGCACGCGCTGGGGATTATGACCCATCCCCAAAAAACCCGCGACACGGTCCTCAATTCGAGGCAGGCTCAGGAAGAAAAAAACAGCGTCTTCTCGGATTCCGACATCCTCGTCCTGAAGACCATGTACAGCCCCAAGCTCTCGCCGGGAGGCTCCTGGTAGGAAACGACATTTCAAACCTTGACAGCCAGCAGCTCTTTCCCTAATGGATTTTTTCCCTGCTGGGCGATCGTTCAACGGCAGGACAGCGGACTCTGACTCCGTCAATCTTAGTTCGAATCTAAGTCGCCCAGCCACCCAAGTCCCCATCGTCTAGCTAGGTCCAGGACACCGGCCTTTCACGCCGATAACAGGGGTTCAAATCCCCTTGGGGACGCCATTTTTGCCATAACGGGATTCATCCCGCCCCCCCGGAGGTTCCGGGAAACATCACCTAAGGCCCCGAGCGAAAGCTCGGGGCTTTTTTCATTCGCGTCGCCGAGTGTGAATTCGCGTCAGGCAAAATCCTTCAGCCCTGCCGCCCAAGCTCCTCGAAAACCTTGCCCGCGTTGTAGCTGCTGCGCACCAGCGGGGCGCTGAAGACGTATTCGATCCCGGCCTCTCGGCCCCAGAGCGCGTACTGTTCGAACACGTCCGGATGCACGTAGCGCTGTACCGGAGGGTGGTTGCGGCTGGGGCGCATGTACTGACCCACGGTGGCGATGCGGCACCCGACCTTTGCCAAATCCACGAGCACACCGCGCACCTCCTCGTCCGTCTCGCCCAGCCCGACCATGAGCCCGCTCTTGGGCACGCCGCCAGCCTCGCGCACCCGGCGCAGCAGTTCCAGGCTTTGGGCATAATTGGCCTGGGGACGGATGCGGGAGTAGTGCGCCGGAGGGGTTTCCACGTTGTGGTTGATGATTTCCGGCGCGGCGGCCAGCACTGTGCGCAGGGCTGAAAATGATCCCTTGAAATCAGGGATGAGCACTTCGATGGAGGGGGAACTGTCCGCGCAGGCTTCGCGCACGGCGCTGATGACGGATGCAAAATGCCCTGCCCCGCCGTCGGGCAGGTCGTCGCGGGTCACGGAGGTGATGACCACGTGCTTGAGGGCCAAGAGCCTGGCCGCCTCTCCCACCCGACGAGGCTCGTCCGCATCGAGGGGATCAGGGGCGCCGGGGGTGATGTTGCAGAACGCACAGTTGCGGGTGCAGACATGGCCCAGGATCAAAAACGTGGCCGTGCCCTGGGAATAGCACTCGAACATGTTGGGGCACTTGGCATTGCGGCAGACCGTGTGCAGCCCCAGACTCTCCACCAGCCGGTCGGTTCCGGCAAAGGCAGGGCTACTGGGCAGCTTGGTGCGCAGCCACGGGGGGATGCGCAAATACGGAACCAAATTCTCGGACGCAGACATGCTTGACCTCCTGCATGGAGATGGATTCGTCATCAAGTTCGCGGTGCAGCGAGGTCGGCTCGGCATCCGGCAGGCCGCACAGGGTGATGAGCCGAAACAGGGACAAGTCCCGGCCCACGTTCAGGGATACTCCGTGGTAGGAAGTCCAGCGCCGCATGCCGATGCCGATGGACGCGATCTTGCGCGGCCCGATCCACACGCCGGGACGCCCTTCGCTCCGGCCCGCGGCCAGGCCGAAATGGCCCAGGGTGCGGATCACGACCTCCTCCAGATCACAAAAGAAACGCCGAAGTCCGCCAGGTCGCGGGGCAATACGAAACACGGGATAGATCACGAGCTGGCCCGGAAAATGGCAGGTGATGTTCCCGCCTCGCCGGGTCTGGACCAGTTCCACGCCCTGCCGGGCCAGGACCTCGGCCCCGACCAGCAGGTTTTCGCGCCCGCCACCTCGGCCCAGGGTAATGGTGGGCGGATGCTCCAGCAAATACAGCGTGTCCTCGGCGCCTTCCGACACCAGGGCAAGCCGCTCAAGTTGAACGGCCTCTGCCCGCCTATGGCTGATGAGCCCCAAGTCGACAATCTGCATCATTACTCCAGGTAGTGGCAAACGCAGGCCTTCGTCACGCAGGCGGGCACCGGGTGTCAAGGACGCAAACGGCTTGCAAACGGAAAGGCTTCCTGGTCTTTGGCGCTTGTGTCCGCCATGCCACCCACGTTATGATCTGCCGACAAAACTTCAAGGAGAAACCATGAACATCGCCTGCGTCAACTGCAAGGCCCGAATCGATTCCTTCGGAGCACTCATGACCGAAAACGAATCCCTGGCCGACATCCGCCTGGCTCCGGACAAATGGACGTTGAAAGAAATGGTCGGCCATCTCATCGATTCGGCCACCAACAACCACCAGCGCTTCATCCGCCTGCAACTCGAAGCGGTACTCGTGTTCCCGAAATACGACGCCGAGGAATGGAAAAACGCGACCAGGATCGAAACCTTCGACTTCAAGACCCTGGTCACCCTCTGGAAAACCTACAACGCCCTCATCCTGCACCTCATCGAATACATGAACCCGGCCACCCTGGGCCACGTCTGGAGACGCGAAGACAAGGACCTGTCCCTGGAAGCACTGATCCACGACTATTTCGCGCACATGGAACTGCACCGCAATCTGTTCGAGGAACGCGCGCAGGAAATCAGAGCCGCAAAAGGCCTGGGTCGATGACAAAAAGGGGGCAGGACGGCGCTGTTAAAGAACCTGGTTCGCGGCGCGCCGGTAATAGACCAACATATTTATTTCATTGAAATAAAATTCATTTTGAAGCGATAAAACTTACAATTGGACGAACTTCGACTTACAATTGGACGGGCAGAAACTTGCAATTGGTCGAAGCCGATTTCAATTCAACATGGCTGCCCGGAAGTCCTCGCTGCCCCGAATTCCCAACAGTGTCATGCTGACGCTTCGCAGCACGTCCCGAGAGGAGCCCGCGCCAGGGTGCGCGAAGGCGTGCGTTCCAGATGATACCCGTAGGCAATGGCGATTTCTTCTTGTCGCGCAGGACAACACTATGACATTTCAAATCATTGCATCCAAGCGATATCATAGCTATCCTTCGCGCAACTTTGGCCGGAAGCCAACAAAAGGTTCGTGACCGAGCGATGACGCAGATACGGACACAACGTCGATTATGGAAGAATCTCGCTGACGCCCTGGGCAAAATACGATTTTTGAGTAAAGGGGTGATGGCGTTCTAGAGGGTGCTGCAAGAGAAGGAAATACGGAATGATCCTCAATAACAAACTCCACATCACCGACCAGATTGAGCTTGCCAAAGCCGAAGAAAAAATCAGCAAGCAAAAAGCCAAACAGCTGTTTGACTCGGGCGATATCCACAAGGCGGAAGTCGGCACCTTCGCAGGCCTATCGTTTATCCACGCCTATTTATTCAAGGACATGTATCACTTTGCAGGCAAAGTCCGTAACGTGAATATCGCCAAAGGGGATTTTCGTTTTGCGCCGCTCATGTATCTGGAGCAGTCGCTGAAATATATCGACAGGATGCCGCACAGCAACTTTGATCAAATCATCGAAAAATATGTTGAGATGAATGTTGCCCACCCCTTTCGCGAAGGCAATGGCCGCGCCACACGCATCTGGCTTGACCTCATGCTCAAATCCCAAATCAAACAGGTGGTGGACTGGAATCTGGTTGATAAAGATGAATATCTCTCCGCCATGCAGCGCAGCCCCGTGAAAGACCTTGAAATCAAGACCTTGCTGAAACAAGCTCTGACCGATCAAATTGATGACCGCGCGCTGTTTATGAAGGGTATAGACGTGAGTTATTTCTATGAAGGCTATAGTGAATTCAGAACTGGGGATCTGTAGGCATGAGTACTGTGAGCTTGATGAACAAGCCGCTGGATGGCGCAGGAGTGAAATGTCTGGGAATATGAGTAAGAGAGTATGTTTGAGGTATTTATAGCTATGTCTATGAAGGATATCGGATAATGGCCTTTGAACCCGGCGGCATGTCGGAAAAGCTCGGCAACCGGTATGAGGGCCGTTGGGTTGCCAAACAGCTTCTTCGGCTTTTGAATGAAAAGATCCGATCGGTCACCGTGGAACTGATCGGCCCGGACGAACAGGGCGTCGATCTGCTGGTTGTGGGCAAGGATGGGATCCGCCAATTGCAGCAATGCAAGGCCCGTTGCGGCGGCCATGAATCTTGGACCATTTCGGCGTTACGCGACAAGGGGATTTTGGGGCACTTGAGACACCACCTGGATCGCGATCAAAGCCACAAATTCTCTCTGGTCACGGCAATTCCCGCACAAACGTTCGCGGATATCTGTGAAAGCGCCAGAAACTCTAATGACAACCCCATGGATTTCTTCCAATATCAAATCCAGGACGTTAGCGAACAAAGACGCAAGATTTTCCAAGGTTTTTGTGAAGCCGTGAGGCTTGATCCCCAAATAGAAGAAGACCTCGGAAAGGCCTTTAACTTCCTCAAGCGCACATATATCGAACTTTTCCCCGATAACCGCAACACATGGTCTGATCTCCTGACATATTCCAGCTTTCTGCTGACCGGCGAGCCGGAAACCGCGATTAGCACTCTGCTCACCTACGCGGAAAACGAAGATAGATACCGACAGCCTATTTACGTGGATGAATTGCGGCGATACCTTGCTGAAAATCATAAGATCCATCCCAAACAGCTTGAGCATGACGACCGGATTACTCCTGCCATAGAAAAGCTGCAAAGACAGTTCTCCGATTCCATCCGTCCAAGCCTGATAAACAGCGCCATCATTCCCAGAGAGGAGACTCCCCGGATCATCGAATCCATCGATAAGGGGCACGATGTGGTTGTCCATGGGGCTGCGGGAAACGGAAAGAGCGGTATCCTGTATGAACTGACATATTATCTTCAACAGCAAAATATACCTTATCTTCCCATCCGTCTTGACCGGCGTATCCCCAGCAACACAGCCAGGCAATTCGGTATGAATTTGGGCCTGCCCGAGTCACCTGCCTATTGCCTGGCCGGTCTGGCGGATGACAGAAAGTGTGTTTTCATCCTGGACCAGTTCGATGCCATCCGCTGGACAGCGGCCCATTCTTTCGGCGCCATGGAGGTGTGCAAGGAGCTTCTCCGACAGGTCCGGTCACTGCGCGGCGCCGGGAAAAACATCACCATAGTATTTGCCTGCCGAACCTTTGACCTTGAAAATGATCCGGAGATTAAAAAACTATTCGCCGATGGCAAGGAACATGGCATTTCCAAGATACTGGTGAAGGAATTATCAGACGAACAGTTGAAAACGATCATCGACCAGGAAATCACATCCCTGACCAAGGCCCAGAAGCGCATTCTTTCCTGCCCGCAAAACTTGGCAATCTGGATGGAACTGAAAAAGGAAAGGACGATACCTGTTTTCCGTTCCGCTACGGAACTCATGCGCCGCTTCTGGGAGAACCGCCGACGGCTTCTTGAGGAGCAGGTAGGAATCTCCGCTGATCAAATGGATGCTTTTTTGGCCCCTTTGCTTGGCTACATGGAGGACAAAGGCGAGATCTCGGCGCCTGCCACTCTTGTGGCAAACAAACCGACCATGCGGGATGCCTTTGTTTCATTTGGCATCCTTCAACAAGGTGTGAACAGAATAAGCTTTTGCCATCAACGGTACCTGGATCATCTGATTGCCGAGCGACTGCTACAGAAGATTTACCAAGGAACCGGCTCCGTGATCGAATGGCTGGGGCCAAAGGAAAATCAATCTCTGTTCCGGCGCGAGCAACTACGCCAGGTGCTTGCCTTGCTGTCTGAAGAATCGCCGGCTGATTTTTTCAACACGGCCCGGGAACTCCTCGAATCTAGGGCAGTGCGTTTTCACCTCAAGCATCTTGTTCTTGAGTTGATCGGCCAACTTGATGAAATCGCCGACGATATCGGTGCATACTTCTTGAAGTTGCTCGATGAGCCTCACTGGCGGGACCATGTTCAGGAAACCGTATTTTTGGGACACCATCCGTGGGTATCTTATCTTCTAAATGCCGGGGTCATCTCAAAATGGATAGAATCGGAAGATGAGCAGGAAGTCAACCGGGCCTTGTGGCTGCTTCGCACTGTGGCCGAGCATATCCCTGACGGGGTAACAGAGATTCTTGCGCCGCTTGTTGACAAAGGCGACAACTGGCCTGCCCGCATCTTGAATTCAATTTGCTGGAGTGAGGCCCATGATTCCGAAAAAATGTTCGAACTGAGGTTGCAACTGGCCAGGCTCGGCTATGTGAATGATTTTGTTGACTGGAAAACCCTGTGCGCCAGGTATCCCCTCCGTGCTATTCGGCTTATCGAAGCGGAGCTTTCTACCTGGAATATTGACGATAAAGAGACATCACTAGGCAGAAAAGGTCGACTGGAACGATGGTACGACCAGGATCGTACTGCGTTGCATAACGCGATGGAAAAGTATCAAACCCGGACCTGGGACCTTCTGATGCCCCACGTGGAGAGATTGACAACCATTCAGGCCGATCATTACGACCCAAGATTGCAAAGATGGATGGACGTAAGGTTTTCCCGCAACGAAACGGATATGGCCCGAGGGGTGGTGGAACTGCTCATCCTGGCGGGCAAGGTTCTGGCGGCAGAAGAACCCGATGAACTGACAGCGCGGACCTACCCTTTGGAAAACAGCATTTCCCCCGTGGTTCAGGAAATCATCATCGACGCCTATTCGCACCTACCGGCAAGCTATGCGGATACAGGCATTTCCTGGCTCCTTGAATCTCCTGACCGGTTTCGGCTCGGTTGCGGCGATAATGAACCTGAGTGGATGCCCGCGGTGCGACTCATCAAGGCCCTATCTCCCCACTGTTCGGAAAAATTGTTTCTACGGCTTGAAGAAACAATTGCCCATTACCATGCCCCGGAAGAAAAACAGAATGCCGGGTATCGCCTGAAAGGCTGGCTTAATGGCTACTTCGGCCATTACTGGGGCAAGACTCAGTATTTTCTGTTGCCGGCGCTTGATGCCAAAAGGATTCATAAGGAAACGGCTGCATTGATTCGAGTCTTGGAGCGGAAATTTGCAAGCTACTCCAAAGAGCGATTTCTCAGAGGCGGCACAGGCTCCGGTGGCTGGGTCGGTTCCAAACTCGATCCGAATCTCGAAAAAATCAGCGACAGGGCCTGGCTTGAGATTGTTACCAGCGAGAAAGTTACTGAATCTGATCATGGGAAATGGATCCAGGTTGAACCGGATCATGTGACGACAACTTCCATCCGCCAATTTGCCTCAAGCTTGGCCCGGATCGCCAAGCGCTGTCCGGAACGCTTTGGCCAACTTGCCTTGCGGTTTTCGGATAATGTTCACCCGATGTATCTCTCCGCCATTCTTGACGGATTCGGAAAAAAACAGCCGGGGGAAGAAGTACCTGAACTTGAGAAGACCACTTGGCAGCCAGCAAGCATTGAAACCATTGAGGCTGTACTGGAAAAATATCATGCCGGAGACGATCGAGAAACCGCCATGGCGTTCTGCCGCCTTGTCTCGAGAAGGCCCGATGAAAACTGGTCGAATAAAACCATTGCCAGACTGGTTCATTACGCCTGCTCACATCCGGACCTTGAAGCAGGAAAATTGAATCTCCAGTGTGACAAGAACAGTGACGAGGCCACGGTTGAAATTCTTTTTCAGAACACCATCAACTGTGTCCGGGGTGTGGCCGCCGGCGCGATCGGACAACTGCTTTGGGAGCGTAAAGACCGGCTGGAACAGGTCATGACCGGAATCGAGTCCCTTATCCAGGATCCTCACCCGGCGGTACGCATGGCGGCCATTGAGGCCATTGAGCCGGTCCTGAATATTGACAAAGACCTAGCGGTTTCATGGTTTTGCAAGGCATGTAAAGATGATCTGCGAGTCGCTGCATCGCCACGGGCTTTGCGTTTCTTCAATTATACCATTCCAGACCATATTGATCAGGTTGGCCCTATTATTCAACAAATGGTTCTTTCTCCTTTAGATGACGTTGCCCTGCAAGGCGCAAGTCAGGTCACAGCCCGGTGGCTGTTTCACGGCTTTTTTGAAAATGAGTTTAATCAATGCCGCCAGGGGTCAGTGCCGCAGCGAAAGGGCGTAGCCGATGTAGCCGCACAGTTGCTGCATGATAACAAATATTTTCACCAGTGTCGGGATATCTTGCTTCAATTCATGAACGATCCGGAGAAAGAAGTTCGGGACGAATTGCTCGGCATATTCAGAAACCAGGATCTAATCACAGATACAAAATATGCGGCATTTCTAAAAAACTATATCAAGTCACAGGCGTTCGCGGATGGCCCTGACCATTTTGTCTGGTCCCTGAGAGATCTTACCGGAAGCCTCATTTCTGTCGCAGACGCAATTTTTGCTGTCTGTGAGAAATTTTCGACGGCCCTTCAAGAAAAAATCCGTGCAGTTGGTTCACGTTATTCTCATACGACGTCGGAAATATCATCTATTTTATTGCGACTTTACGAACAGGCCCAAGGACGTCGTAATCAACAGATTGCTAATAGATGCATCGATATATGGGATCTGCTTTTCGAAAACCGTTTTGGCAGAACGATCGAATTGACCAAAGAAATCGAACAATAAAGGTTTGACTACAAATTGAACGCCAGTCAGCCCCTTCCGAACGCTCAACTCACCCTCTGGCCCGCCGATCATGAGCGTTTTCGCTTCCGGGTATGTGTCCCGGAACCGTTCAAGCCCTTTTGCATCCCCCGACGTGCCGCTCTTGACCTCAATGGCCCAGATTTCCTTGCCCCGCTCGACGAAGTAATCGACCTCGTATTTTCCATCACGCCAGCAGGTCCCCCCATACTCCATGGAACCGAGCCCGTTGCACCTACACGATCATAGACGCGCATTAATAATTTGATATATATGATAAAAAAAGCACTCCATCATTTTTACTCAATGGATTGAGCAAAATTACTCAGTCATTGAGTAATAATAACAAGCGCGTACTTTTCCTTTATTTGATAGACAGCTGCAATATGATTCGGAATCGAGAACCAGCAACAAAAAACCCCACGCAAACGCACGGGGCTTATTGTTCTTAAGGTGACCTGCCGGGAAACTTGGGACCACTCGATTTTCACGCCAGGCTTTCCGTGTGTGTGCGGCGCGCCTTGGCCCGTAGTTCCTCAAAACGGGCCTCAACCTCTTCATGCGCAAGCGGTGGCCTGGAATCTTCAAGGGCCTCCTTGACCCTGAACCACTCGTCATACGTGGCCGAATCCATGGTCAGGCCGACCGGCAGCCCCCCTTACTACTTGTCAATGCGCTCCGCTTTCAGGACAACCGTCCCTTGAAATCCTCGTATCCGAAGCTGCGCACCACGCGCATGGAGTCATCCTCGGGTTCAAAGACCGCAATGCTTGGCAGTTGGATGCCGTTGAAGGTGTTGGTCTTGACCATGGAGTAGTGGGCCATGTCCGTGAAGACCAGGCGGTCGCCCGGCTCAAGGGGCTTTTCAAAGGAGTATTCCCCGGCCACGTCCCCGGCCAGGCAGGACTGGCCGCCCAGGCGGCAGGTCCAGGGCTTTTCGCCCGGCAGGCCGGAGCCCACGATGTGCGGCCGGTACGGCATTTCCAGCACGTCGGGCATGTGCGCCGGGACCGATGTGTCGAGAATGACGCTGGGCATGTCGGCGCTGGTCACGTCAAGCACCGTGGAAACCAGATAGCCCGTGTTCAGGGCCACAGCCTCACCGGGTTCCAGGTAGACCTGCACGCCATGACGCTGCTTGAACTCCGCTATGAGTCGGCACAAGAGGTCCACATCATAATCGGGCCGGGTGATGTGATGCCCGCCGCCGAAGTTGACGTACTGCATGGATGAGAAAAACTCGCCGAAGCCCTTTTCGACGGCCACGATGGTACGCTCCAGGCAGTCGGAGTTCTGCTCGCACAGGTTGTGCCAGTGCAGACCCGTCACGCCGTCCAGCAGGTCCGGCCGAAAATCCCTGCGCCGCACGCCCAGGCGCGACCCCGGCGAGCACGGGTCGTAGATGGGCACGGCGCCTTCGGAATGTTCCGGATTGATACGCACGCCAAGGTCGATCTTTCGCCCCAGACGCCTGGCCTCGTCGGCGACAAGGCCCCGGAATTTCTCCAGCTGGCCAAAGGAATTGAAGACGATGTGATCGGCAGTGGCGCACAGGTCGAAGATGTCGGTCTGGGAATATCCGGCCGCGAAGGCGTGCACCTCGCGCTTGAACTCTTCGCGCCCGAGCCTGGCCTCGTGCGGCGAACTGGCGCAGACCCCATCCAGCACCTGGCGCAGGATCGGAAAGACGCTCCACATGGCAAAGCCTTTAAGTGCCAGCAGGATCTTGCACCCGGTGCGCTCCTTGACCCCGGCCAGCACGTCCAGGTTGCGCCGGATCAGCCCCAGGTCGACCACAAAAGACGGCGTGGCGACTTGGCGGGGATCAAACCGGTACGCGGTGCGTCCGTCCATCACAGATCAACCACCACCCAGGGCAGTCCGTGGATATTCAGCTTTTCCATGAACGGATCCGGGTCGAGCTGTTCCATGTTGAAAACGCCCGCGCCGCGCCATGTGCCGGTCATCATCATCATGGCCCCGATCATGGCCGGGACGCCCGTGGTGTAGGAAATGGCCTGGGAGCCGACCTCGCGGTAGGCCTCCTCGTGGCTGCAAATATTATAGATATACGCCTTGCGCTCCTTGCCGTCCTTGACTCCCTTCATGACGCAGCCGATGCAGGTCCGCCCCTTGGTCAGCGGCCCCAGGGAACCCGGCTCGGGCAGCACGGCCTTCAGAAACTGCAGAGGCACGATCTGCTGGCCCTTGTAGTCCACGGGCTCGATGGAGGTCATGCCGATGCCTTCCAGCACCTTTAAGTGATTGAGATAGTTCTGGGAAAATGTCATCCAGAAGCGGGCGCGCTTGAGGCCCCGGATGTTCTGGACCAGGGATTCGAGTTCCTCGTGGTACATGAGGTAGCAGTCCTTGGGGCCGATGCCCTCGGGAAAGTCATAGCTCATGCGCCAGGACAACGGATCGGTCTCGACCCACTCGCCCCGCTCCCAGTAGCGCCCGCGCTGAGTGATCTCGCGGATGTTGATTTCCGGGTTGAAATTGGTGGCAAAGGGCTGGCCATGGTCGCCCGCGTTGCAGTCGATGATGTCCAGTTCGTGGATCTCGTCAAAGAGATGCTTCTGGGCGTAGGCGCAGTAGACATTGGTGACGCCGGGGTCAAAGCCCGATCCCAAGAGCGCCATGAGGCCCTTCTCCTTGAAGCGCTGCTGATAGGCCCACTGCCAACTGTATTCGAACTTGGCCTCATCGAGGGGCTCGTAGTTGGCCGTGTCGAGGTAGTCCACGCCGGTCTCAAGGCAGGCGTCCATGAGGGCCAGATCCTGGTACGGCAGGGCCACGTTCAGGACCAGCTTGGGCTGGAACTTCTTGATGAGGGCCACGGTCTCGGCCACGTTGTCGGCGTCCAGGGCGGCCGTCTGAATGATGCGGCCCGTGCGTTCCTTGACCGACGCGGCAATGGCGTCGCACTTGGACCTGGTGCGGCTGGCCAGCATGATCTCGCCGAAGACCTCGGGAACCTGGGCGCATTTGTGGGCCACCACATGGCCGACACCACCGGCACCGATAATGAGCACTTTGGACATGGCACTCCTCCTTAAAAATGGCTTTATTTCAGACTACAATCCGCTCGACAATCCGCTGGCGCAGGCATCGGGATTTTCGCAGTCCCGGCCCACATTCAGATAGGTATATCCGCGCATGCCCCGCTCGTAGGCGCGCATGATCATGAAGCGCTCCTGGGGGCTGATCTTGCCCGTGCGCACGCCCAGCTCGGCCACCTTGCGGAAGTTCTCCAGGACCTGCTTGGGCTCGAACTCGACATAGGACAGCACGTCGGCCACGCTGTCGCCTTCGAGTTCGCGGATGAAATCGTAGGTGCCGTCCTCGTTGATGCGCACGCTGACCACGTTGGTGTCGCCAAAGAGGTTGTGCAGATCACCCAGGGTCTCCTGATAAGCTCCGACCAGAAACGCGCCCAGGTAGTAGGGCTCGCAGGGCTTGACCGAATGCAGCTCAAGCACGCGCTTAACGCCGTGGATGTCGATGAAGCTGTCCAGCTTGCCGTCGCTGTCGCAGGTGATGTCGGCCAGAATGGCCTGCTCTTCGGGACATTCGTCCAGCCGGTGCACGGGCATGATCGGAAAGAGGTGGCCGATGGCCCAGGCATCGGGCAAAGACTGGAACACGCTCATGTTGCAATAGTAGATGCTGGCCAGGGCCAGATCCACGTCTTTTAAAGCCGAGGGCGGATTCTTCATCTCGGGCAGCTTCTCGGCGATGTTGCGGATCACGGCCCAGAAGATGGTATCGGACATGGCTCGCTGGCGCAGGCTGCACTGGCCGAGACGAAAGAGCTGACGCATCTGGTCGCGGTAGTAGATGGCGTCGTTGTAGCATTCCTGCAGGTTCTTGAGCGAAAGGGAGTTGTAGACCTCCAGCAGGTTGTGCACGGCCTCGGGGTCTTCCTCGTCCAGGGTCTTGGGCACGTCGCGGGTCTCCAGACGGCTGACGTCGAGCACATTGAAAAGCAGCACCGAATAATAGGCCACCGTGGCCCGTCCGGATTCGGTGATGATGTGCGGGTGCGGCAGCTCGTGCTCGTCCACCGTGGCCATGACCGACTCGACGATGTCCGTGCAGTATTCCTCCAGGGAATAGTTGCGGCTGCTGGCGTAGTTGGTGTGCGACCCGTCGTAGTCCACGGCCAGGCCGCCGCCCA
>Ga0265295_1004179_pt1 | contig 19719 bp, 15 predicted proteins | sample Munlansysbiofilm_FD_192503 | JGI IMG/M metagenome (GOLD analysis project Ga0265295, IMG submission 192503) | Leachate microbial communities from a municipal landfill in Southern Ontario, Canada - Methane capture system biofilm | ecosystem: Engineered > Solid waste > Landfill > Unclassified ... | reverse complement strand
TCTTTGCCGTCAAGCCAGAGTACCTGATCGTAACCTTTGTCTTTGGCTTCAAGGGCAGCTTTTAAGGATGCTGCATAATTACCACCGGTTTTTGCATCACCTGTACCGCCAGGCACAGCGCGTACATATTTATCCTCAACCATAATGCTTACAGGCTTGAAGCCGGCAGAATAATATGCGCCAACAGGTGAGAGAATAACGTAAAAATAATAATGATCAGCTGGTTTTACACCAAGGGCAGGTTCAACAGCTATCATGGTGGGGCGGATATAAAGAGATGTGCCAGGTGCGCCAGGAACCCAGTCTTTTTCAAGGCTTACAAGTTGTCTGATGCCATTTGTAAACAGCTCTTCAGGTAGCTCTGGCATGCAAAGCCTGGCAGCAGAACGGTTAAACCGCTTTGCATTCATTTCTGGTCTGAAAAGGGCAATACGACCATCTTGCCATCTGTATGCCTTAAGCCCTTCAAAAATTTCCTGGGAGTAGTGCAGCACCATTGCAGCCGGATCCATTAAAAACGGCTCGTATGGTTTTATACGGGCGTTGTGCCAGCCTTTTTCACTAGTCCATTCAACCAGCAGCATTCTGTTTGCAAAATGTTTTCCAAAATCCAGTTTTGCTTCATCGGTAACCGGTTTTTTCATCTGTTCAGGTTTTAGTGGAAGAACTGAAATTTCCATCTTGCTTTGCCCCCGTTTTATTAGATTCAACAGTCTGTGATGCAGTGTATGAAAAACAACGTAAGCAAGTTACTGCTTAGGTTGAACCGGTGTCAACAGCTTTTAACAGGTCTTTGAAAAGCTACTGTGGAGGTTGTCCACTTCGTTGTGCGTTACTTGCTTTCTTGACTAATTAAAATGTCATGTCTCGTTGCTGCGTGACCTGCGACCTTGTATCCAGCCTTCCCATGACGTTTTCCAAAAACCTGTTCACCATCCCATGATTTACGGGCAAAAATCCTGTGTTTCTTCTTTTTAGTTTTTTTGCAGATATACGTAATTTGGAGCTTGCAGAACTTTAGTCACATGTTATGATTCGCTCAAATTATAAAAGCCCGTGCAATAACCGGAGCTTACCAAACAAAGGGGGGAACCCGCATGAAAAAGGCAGAGCTGGTGGCTAAAATGGCAGAAGATGCAGGCATTACCAAAGTTCAGGCAGAAAAGGCTTTAAGTGCTTTTATGGCGGCAACAGAAGAAACTCTTAAAAGCGGTGGCAAACTGGCATTGATCGGTTTTGGCACCTTCAGCACTGTGGATCGTAAAGCACGTATCGGTCGCAACCCGCAAACCGGCAAGGAAATTAAAATCGCTGCCAAAACTTCAGCTAAATTCACTCCTGGTAAAAGCCTCAAAGACCTGAAACAGAAGCCAGCCAAGGCAGCAAAGAAAAAATAATTGAACTACAGATATATTATATGGCATACTTTAAAACTTTGGGCGGTTAGCTCAGCTGGATAGAGCGTTGGTCTCCGAAGCCAAAGGTCGTTGGTTCAAATCCAATACCGCCCGCCAGATAAATGACCAAGGGGTTAAGTGATAATACTTAACCCCTTGATTTGTAATGATGTTTTTCAAAAACCTGTTAAAAGTCTGTCTGAAGGGTGGTTGCGGGGCAGTTTTCACACCTTGTCTGTTTGTTGATCTGCGGTTTCAGTGTTTTCAGTGGCTGCTGTTGTTTCTTTATCTTCTTCTTTAATGGCACTATCTTTAAGAGTGTCAGCTTCAGCTTCAGCCTTGTTGGCCTCTTCCTGAATACTGCGCTGAAACTCATTTGAAGCTTTTTTAAACTCAGCCAATCCTTTACCCAATGATTTTGCCAGCTCAGGCAGTTTATTTGGTCCAATAACAATCAGGGCGATCACCATTATAACAATCAACTCCGGCATTCCGATTCCGAACATTTGTTTTCCTCCTTTATCCATTTTATATTCAAAATTGTACCTGTTATCTGTTTCAACCATTAAACAGTTACCTTGCAAAATAGGCAATTAAAAAAATCTTACCATATTTTGGAGACTTTGTTGCTACTACGTCCGCTTAAAATTGGCTCACTTGTTTTGTCAGATAACCTGTTGCTGGCTCCGCTGGCAGGGGTAACCAACCATGCTTTTCGTCTGATTTGCAGATTTGAAGGGGCTTGCCTTGCCTACACTGAAATGGTCAGCGTAAATGGTCTGGTGCGTGATGGTAAAAAAACTTTCGCACTTTTAAGCAGCAGTGATGCAGACTGTCCCCTTGGTGTGCAGCTTTTTGGTGATCAGCCTGAATTACTGGCAAAGGCAGCTGCCATGGTGGAAAATCAGGTGGAACTGATTGATATTAATATGGGCTGTCCGGTGCGTAAAGTGGTTGGAACCGGTGCAGGCTCTGCCTTGCTTAAGGATACCCCGCGTATCACTGCGATTATTAAGGCTGTGCGCAAAGCCACAACGCTGCCTCTTACCATTAAAATACGCAGCGGCTGGGAGCAGCAGGACGAAACCTGGCAGGAAGTTGGAAAAATAGCCGAGGCAGAAGGATGCGATGGGATTACTTTCCATCCCCGCAGCCGCAGTCAGATGTTTTCCGGTCGGGCTGACTGGAGTAAAATAGCGGCTCTCAAACAGTGTATAAAAATACCGGTAATCGGCAATGGTGATCTTTTTTCCGCAGATGATTGCCGGCGTATGTTAGAAGAAACAGGCTGCGATGGGGTGATGATTGCCAGAGGAGCAATGGGTAACCCCTGGATTTTCAGGCAGACCAAAGAGCTGCTTGCAGGTACAGAGGTTTCTGTAATCACTCCTTCTGCACGGGCTGCCACTGCACGAAAACATCTGCACCTGTTTTCTGAACATGCAGAGGAAAAAACAGTATTGCGTGAAATGAAAAAACATCTGGGCTGGTATATTCATGGTTTAAACGGTGCTGCTGCTTTGCGCAAAAAAGCACATGCAGCAGGCAGCCTTTGCGAAATGTATAAACTGCTGGATGAAATTTCTGCTTTGGAGGAAGGGTGATGGACAGGCATAAATCAGCTGACAACAGTATTTTGCCAGAGCAAAACCAATCACTGGAAGAGCTGGTGGAGGGCAGACTGCGTATTGCACTGTCAGGTATTGAAAAGCTTGAAAGCGGAGATATTTATCACCGTGTACTTGAGCAGGTGGAAAGACCACTTATCCGTTGTGTACTGGAAAAAACAGCAGGAAACCAGTTGCGTGCTGCCAGTATTCTGGGGATAAACCGTAATACACTACGTAAGAAAATCAAAGAGTTGGGCGTTATTTATCAATAAAGCTCATACTTTAACAGCCTGCACTCCAAAGGTCCGTTAAAAAGCACAAATCTGCGGGATGGTTTTAAACCCACCAGTTTGGCAAGTTCCAGATCACCAGCCAGCAGATAGGCTGTCCAGCCTGCAAAGCGATGCTTTAAAACCTCGCCGATTTTACAGTACAAAGCTGTCAGTTCTGTTTTATCTCCCATCCGTATGCCATAGGGCGGATTCATCACCAGCACCCCTTTTTCACCCACTGGTTGCAGATCAGCAAAGTTTTTGCGGTCAAAGCTTACCTGACGGTCAAGAGCAGCCCGCCGTGCGTTTTCGCGGCAGGTGATAATCGCTTTTGGGTCATGGTCATAGCCGATGACTGGTGCTGTCAGGGTAGTAATGGTTTTCTGCTTTTCCTGTTGCAAAACCTGTTGCCATAATTTTCTGTCAAAGCCTGGCCATTTCATCAGCCCGAAATTGCGGTCTGCCCCTGCCAGTAACTGCATGGCTATGGCTGCTGCTTCCAGCAGCAAAGTGCCGGAACCACACATCGGATCCATCAGCGGCACTGTGCCATCCCATCCGGTGTGCATGATGATTGCGGCAGCCAGGGTTTCCCGCAGCGGCGCATCATTACGCTCAAGCCGCCAGCCACGGCGGTCAAGGGGCTCGCCTGAAGCATCCAGCGAAACAGTACAACGGTTGTTGGCTATATGCAGGTTAATGCGCAGATCAGGGGTTTTTGTGTTGATGTCAGGACGGTTGCCGGTTAAGTCACGCAGTTTATCCACAACCGCATCCTTGGCTTTTAAGGCTGTGGCGTGGGAGTGGGTCATGGCAGAATTCCGTATACTGCAATCAACTGCCATGGTCATGGCTGGGGTCAGGTACATCTGCCAGTCAAGTTTGTAAATATTGTCGTAAAGCTCTTGTGGTGATGAGCAGGTAAATTCTGCCAGCTTTATCAGCAGACGGCTGACAGTGCGCAGTGATAAAAGTGCTGCATAAAGCAGGCTGTTATCACCGGTAAAGCTTACGCCACCTCTGGTTGGCTGGATATTGTTGGCATCAAGCTTTGCCAGCTCGGCAGCAGCCAGTTCTTCTGCACCAAGGGGTACAGTGGCAAATAGTTGTAACTGCTCGGTTGATGCCGGTTGCTTTACGGCAGCCCTACGGATGATTTTCGGTTTTTCGGTCATGTTTGCTCAATTCTTTGCCGCCAGGCTTCAAGAACCTGCCTGGTTGTTTCTTCAAGACTGCGACTATTGTTAATTATAACCTGTCCGTAGCTTTCTTTTTCAGCAAGTGGCATCTGCGCTGCTATAATTTGTTCTGCCTGCTGAAGGTTGCAGCCATCTCTGTTTATCAGCCGCTGCAATTGTACTTGCGGATCTGTGGTAACTACCCAGATTTCATCCACCCTGTCTGTTGCACCTGCCTCAATCAGCAAAGGAGCCATGTAAACCGCGGCTTTTACCTTGCTTTGCCTTGCCTGCTCAAGTTTTTGTAACGCCAGCTCCTTTATTGCCGGATGCAGCAATGCTTCAAGCTGTTTGCGTTTATGATTATTATTAAAAACCAGGTTGCGCATCTGCTGACGATCCAGGCTGCCATCTTTTTGTATCAGGTTACTGCCAAATTGCTGTGCTATCTGCGTCAGTAACCGGCTGCCAGGAGCAACCACATCCCGCGATAGCTGATCTGCATCAATAACAGTTGCACCAAGCTGCTCAAGTATTTTGGCAACTGTGCTTTTACCTGTGGCAACTCCGCCTGTAAGTCCAATGGTTTTCATAATAGTTCAGCTGCTGCGGTCTTTCATGAAGTTCATCAGATCCAGCTCTGATAAAGGTCGGCTCAGATAATATCCCTGTATTTCATCACACCCGCGATCCTCCAGATACAGTAACTGCTCTCTGCTTTCCACTCCTTCAGCAATTACTTTAAGTTTCAGGGAGTGTGCCATGCTGATAATCGCATCGGTTATGGCTGCATCATCCTGGTCAGTCAGGATGTCGTTTATAAATGATTTGTCGATTTTCAGTCGATCAAGCGGGAAATGCTTTAAGTATGAAAGTGAAGAATATCCTGTGCCAAAGTCATCTATGGCAAGATATACGCCCATTGCTTTAAGCGCAGTCAGCTTGTCGGCAACCTGTTGCTCGTTGCTTACCAGCAGGCTTTCTGTAAGTTCAAGTTCAAGCAGGTGCGGGTCAAGTCCACTGCTTTGCAGGGCACCAGCCACAAGGTCAATAAAATCAGGTTCGCTGAACTGGCGGCTGGAGATATTGACAGCAACACGTAATGCCGGCAGACCATTTTGCTGCCATGAAGCAGCCTGTTCACAAGCGGTTTTAAGCACCCAGGCACCCAGGCGGATAATAAAGCCGTTATCTTCTGCAACCGGTATAAAACGATCCGGAGAAATCATGCCCATGTCCGGATGTCGCCAGCGCAGCAGTGCCTCAACAGCAATAATGGCTTTGTTGGCAATATCAAGTTGTGGCTGGTATTGAAGATAAAAGTCACCCCGCTCCAGGCTTGTGGGCATACTGTTATCCAGTCGTAACAGCTCGGCTGCCTGCAGGTTCATTTCACGTTTGTAAAACCTGAAACAGTTTTTGCCGCTACGTTTGGCTTCATACATGGCAGCTTCGGCATTTTTAAGTAAAAGCTCAGGGGTGCCGCCATCTTCCGGTCCAACGGCTATACCTATACTGCCGGTAATGGTTACATGGTGTTCAGTAAGGCTAAAGGGATTATTTAATGAGGCAAGTATGGTGTAAGCCATTGTTATGGCATCGTGTTTACTTTCCCTTTCCGGTAAAATCATGGCAAAAACATCGCCGCCAAAACGGCAAAGCGTATCACCGCTATGGATCATTTTACGTAGCCGTTCGGCAGTCATAATCAAAATATGGTCGCCAACTTCATGCCCCAAAGTATCGTTAATCAGCTTGAAACGGTCAATGCCAAAGAAAAGTATTATGGTGATACTTGAAGGATTGTTGCGGCTTTGCTGGGCAACCAGAGTCTGGGAAAGGCGATCGGTAAACAGGGAGCGGTTGGGCAGGCCGGTAAGCAGGTCATGCAGCACCAGATGGGAAACCTGATCTGCCAGCTGTTTTCTTTCGGTTATGTCAGTGCCGCTGCCCCGCCTGCCCAGGCAGAGGTTATTTTTATCAAAAATAGGCTGAAAAGTGAGCCGCAGCCAGCGGATAACACCATCTTTGGTGACAATTCTGTATTCTATTTCATCGGAGATGTAGCAGTAGTCAGTATCGTAAGCAAGGTCAAGGATGTTGGTTGCTGCCTTGTCGGCATGAAAAACCATATCAAGCAGCAGTTGCGGGTTTGTTTTAAGCTCTTCGCTGCTGTAACCGGTGATGTCACGGCAGGAAGGGGAGACAAATTCAAAGCTGCCGTCAAGGCGTTGCCAGTAGGTAAGCTCTGCGGCTGATTCTGTAATGATTCTGTAGCGTTGTTCATTGGCAAGCAAAAAATCAGTCTGGTATGCCAGCTCACGAAGCATATCGTTAAAGGCTGTGGTCAACTGTTTTATCTCGCCGTATGCTGGTATATCTATAAATCGCTCAGCACCGGTTTTTTCAGTAATACCGGCAACATGTTGCGCAAGCTGATAAAGTGGACGGGTTAAACGGCGCATCATCAGCAGTACAACAGGTACGGCAAGAGCCATGCCGCAAATGGTGGCAGCAATAAGCCAGTTGCGTGCTGTTTTTGCCGGAAAATAGGCTTCTGCTTCAGGGTAACTTGCAGCCAGTACCCAGTCAGCTGCTTTAAGCCTTTGCATGGAGGCGATTAAGGGCAGGTCGTAAATGGTGGTATGGTGTCCGGTTGAGTAGCCACTGCGAAACGCCTCGTCAACAAGTTTTTCTGCACCAGGGGATACCTTCTGTAAAATTCTTGCTTCATTGACATGCAAAAGCAAAACAGAATCTTTTGTGATCAGCCGTAAAAAGCCGTTTTTGCTTAGATTAAGCTCAAAAAATCTGGTGAGAGGATTGTTTTCATAAAGACTGAAACTACCGGTCATAACAGCGGTTATTTTATTATTATGTATTACTGGTGTGGCAAAAATAATATCTGCATCATCTTCGCTGAAGCCATGCTGGGTGGGGTCGCTTATCTGTGGTTTGCCTGTGGCAATCAGGTGTTTAAAAAACCGTGTCTGGCTGATTGCCTGGGTGCTATTGCAATTCTCATGTGCTGTTGCCAGCAGGTTGCCCTTGTTGTCATAAAGGTGGACATGGATTTTGAAAAACTGCCTAAGCCCTGTACGACTGTACAGAAAATCATGTGTTTTTTGACGGCTGGATAATATGTCTTCTGTAATCACCTTTGCATTAAGAGCCAAAGCTTCCTGAATGCGGAACAAGGTGTTGTCAAAATCGTCTGCAAGCAGAGCAAGCAGGTCAGTCTGGTTGCTGGTCAGGTTTTCTTCAAACTCTTTTGTGAAAAAGGTCAAAGTGCCAATGGCAGTAACCAGCATCAGTAAAAAGATGAGGCCGGTTACTGCCATGGTCATTCTGGCGCGAAAAGAAAACTGCGGCAATTTCATAAACCTTAAACACCGCCCATGCAGAGATATTTTATTTCGCAAAATTCATCAATGCCATACTTGGAGCCTTCACGACCCAACCCTGATTCCTTAACACCACCAAAAGGTGCAACTTCAGTGGAGATAAGCCCTGTGTTAATGCCCACCATGCCGTATTCCAGGGCTTCGGCAACCCGCCATACACGGCTTATATCGCGAGTATAAAAGTAGGAGGCAAGTCCAAACTCGGTGTTGTTGGCCATGGCTATGGCTTCTTCATCAGTCTCAAATTTAAATACAGGTGCCACAGGTCCAAAGGTTTCTTCCCTGGCAACCATCATAAGTGGTGTTACATCACATAAAACAGTGGGCTGAAAGAAGGTGCCGCCCAGTTTGTGGCGTTTGCCACCCATTGCCACCCGTGCTCCTTTATCTAGGGCATCCTGGATATGTTCTTCCACCTTTTGCACTGATGCTTCATCAATTAACGGACCTTGCTGTACATCAGCCTCAAGTCCGTTACCCACCTGCATTCTGGATACTGCTGCGGCAAGTTTTTCCACAAAAGCTTCGTATACCCCGCTTTGCACCAGCATTCTGTTGGTGCAGACGCAGGTCTGCCCGGTGTTGCGGTATTTGGAAGCAATGGCACCTTCTACAGCAGCATCAAGATCAGCATCATTAAACACAATAAAAGGAGCATTGCCGCCAAGCTCCATGGATACTTTTTTCATGGTGGCTGCACATTGTGCAGTCAGCTGTTTGCCGATTTCAGTTGAGCCGGTAAAGGTAAGCTTGCGCACCAGCGGGTTGCCGGTCATTTCATCGCCTATCTCTTTTGATGAACCGGTGATGACGCTGAAAACCCCTGCCGGTATACCGGCACGCTCACCAAGTTCTGCCAGAGCCAGGGCAGAGTAGGGGGTGGCAGTGGCAGGTTTTACCACCATTGTACAGCCGGCAGCCAGTGCCGGACCTGCCTTGCGGGTAATCATGGCAGCAGGAAAGTTCCAGGGGGTGATGGCTGCACAGACACCGATCGGTTCTTTAATCACCACAATACGCTTGTCACTGGTGTAGCCGGGTATTGTATCGCCGTAAAGCCGCTTTCCTTCCTCTGCAAACCATTCGATAAATGAGGCAGCATAACTGATTTCACCACGGGATTCTGCCAGTGGTTTGCCCTGCTCGGCAGTCATGATAATGGCAAGGTCTTCCTGGTGTTGCAGCATCAGCTCAAACCATTTGCGCAAAATTGCTGCCCGTTCTTTGGCTGTTTTGCCGCGCCAGGAGATAAAAGCCGTGTTGGCAGCCTCAATGGCACGTCGGGTCTCGGCTGTACCCATGCGGGGGATGGTTCCGATTTTTAGATTGTTGGCAGGGTTGGTAACATCAATGGTGGCACCGCAATCAGCAACTTGCCACTGTCCGTTGATATAGCACTGTTGCCTTAAAAGCGACTGATCTGATAGTTGGAACATACGCGCTTACCTCCCTGGTTAAGAAATTATGCCTCTGTTTCAAAATTTGACTTTAGTCAATTACATATTTTTAAAAAGTATAGGTAACATATTTTAGGGTCATCGTACAGTGAATCCCGCTTTTGCCAGGGCTGCTGCCATGCCGGTTGCTGGGATTGATGCTGGTACAGCTTTTGATTTTTCAGGCTTTGCCCTGTTTGCAGTTTTCTGTGGATTGCCACCATTTTCTGCTTCTTTGATGGATAATGAAATGCGTTTACGCTGCGCATCTGCGGATAGCACCTTTACCTTGACAACCTGCCCCACCTGCACGGCATCATTTGGGTCTTTTACAAAACGGTTTGCCAGATGGCTGACATGCACCAGTCCGTCCTGATGGACACCAATATCAACAAAGGCACCAAAAGCAGTAACATTGGTCACTACTCCCTGCAAAATCATCCCTTCTGCAAGGTCATTTATTTCACGGATGTCATCACGAAAATCAGCGGTTACAAACTGCTGCCTGGGATCGCGGCCAGGCTTTTTAAGCTCTTCCCTTATATCCAGCAGTGTGGGCATACCCACGCCATCTCCCAGATAATGCTCAAGCTTGATGTTTTCCACCAGTTTGCTGTTTTGCACCAGCTCGGTCAGTGAAACCTGCAGATCAGCAGCCATCTGCTCCACAAGCTGATAACGCTCAGGGTGTACGGCACTGTTGTCCAGTGGATTTTCTGCATTTCGTATCCTTAAAAAACCGGCTGCCTGCTCAAAGGCTTTGGCACCAAAACGGGGTACTTTCAGCAGCTCCTTGCGTGAACTGAACAAGCCATTTGCATCACGGTGGCGAACAATCGCCTTGGCAAGTGCCGGACCCACACCGGCAATGTAGGAAAGCAGTGCCCAGGAAGCGGTGTTCAAATCAACCCCCACAAAGTTTACGCAGGATTCAACCAGATCATCCAGACTCTTTTTAAGCATGGTCTGGCTGACATCATGCTGATACTGCCCAACACCGATACTTTTTGGTTCCACCTTCACCAGTTCGGCAAGCGGATCCTGCAAACGTCGGGCAATGGAAATTGCGCCCCGCGCAGTCAGATCAAGTTCCGGAAACTCTTCTCTGGCAATATCCGAAGCTGAGTAAACACTGGCACCTGCCTCACTGACCATCACCACAGCCACTTGTTGCGGACAGCTTTTAAGGGTCTCACGGGTAAACTGTTCCATCTCTCTTCCGGCAGTACCGTTACCAATGGCAATCATTTCCACCTGATGGCTGGTCACCAGCCGTAAAAGTTCGCTTGCAGCCTGTTGAACACGACCTGCGCCGGTGTGCGGGTAGATGGTGACATGCTCCAGAAAACGACCGGTTTCATCCACCACTGCCAGTTTAGATCCGGTACGCAACCCCGGGTCTATCCCCAGGGTCCGTTTACTGCCAGCCGGTGGTGCCAAAAGCAGGTTACGCAGGTTGCGACTGAAAACGGTAATGGCATCTTCATCAGCCAGCTCTTTGGCTTGCAGGCGCAGTTCACCTTCTATGGAGTTGGCGATGAGGCGTTTGTAGGCATCTTCAGCAACTGCCTCCAGAAAAGGGGTGCAGATACTTTCCTTTTTAATCAGGCTGCGTTTCAGACCGGCAAGAATCTCTTCCTTGGGTGCCTCCAGAGCAAGGTTTAAAAACTCCTCTTTTTCGCCCCTGCGCATGGCAAGCATCCGGTGGGAAGGGACATCTTTCAATGGCTCCTGATAATCATAATACATCTCAAACTTGCTGACTTCATCCTTTTTACCTGCAACCACTGTTGAAATCATGACCCCCTGTTGCCAGGTAAGTCTGCGTACCATTGCCCTGGCATTGGCATCATCGGCAAGCCGTTCGGCAAGGATAAAGCCGGCACCTTCAAGGGCTGCTTCCGGTGTAGGAACTTCTTTTTCCGGATCAACAAACAAAGCTGCCAGTTGCAGCAGGTCAGTTGCAGCTGTTTCCTGTGCAGCAATCAGATCAGCCAAAGGTTCCAGACCCCGCTCACGCGCAATGGTGGCTTTGGTGCGCCGTTTTGGTTTATAGGGCAGGTACAGGTCTTCCAGCTCGGTTTTAAGGCGGGTGCTTTCAATCTGCTTTTGCAGTTGGGGGGTAAGTTTTCCCTGTTCGGATATGGAGTTTAAGATGGTTGCACGGCGGGTTTCCAGCTCGTTCAGGTAGTTCAGGCGGTCTTCAATATTACGGATTTGCAATTCATCCAGTTCGTTGGTCTGCTCTTTACGGTAACGGGCGATGAACGGCACTGTGGCACCGGATTGCAAAAGCTGGATGGTGTTACTTACCTGTTCAGTACGCAGTCCGCTTTCTTCAATTATTACGTTAATTATCCAGGCTAATGTTTGTTGTGCAGTTGTCATATCTGTTCCTTGGATTTGAGTTTATCAACAACAGTGCTACAGGTCTTCTGGTCTGAAAGCCACCACTTCATCAATGGTTTTTGCACCACTTATCAGCATTGCCAGCCGGTCAAATCCCAGGGCAATACCAGCTGAAGGGGGCAGGGCGTGCAGTTCTGCCAGAAATGGTTCTGGCAGCGGCATTGTGGTTGCGCCCCGTTTTGTGCGCACCATATTGGCAGCTTTAAAACGTAAGCGTTGTTCGTCTGCATCAGCAAGTTCACTGAAGCCGTTGGCAAGCTCCATTCCGCCAATATAAAGCTCAAACCGCTCGGCAAAGTCGGGGCTATCTTTTTTTATTCGTGCCAGGGTTGCCATTTCCACCGGATAGTCGGTTAAAATCACTGGCACCGGTTTTTTTGCCAAAGCTGGCTCTATCTGCCCATCCATCAGTTCTTCAAAACAGTCAGTTGCCAATGCTTTTTTTAAGGAAGTACCTGTAAAGCGATTAAAAGCATCTTTGACAGTTATATATTGCCACTCATCCGCAGGGTTGATTGCTGTTTCTCCATAATGCAGCCGGTTATCTGTTGTGCAGTTTGATGTCACAAAGCGTAAAAGGTTTTCGCAATCCTGCATCAGCTGATGGTAATCAGCATCGGTACGGTACCATTCAAGCATGGTAAATTCGGTAAGGTGACGGCTGCCGCGTTCAGATGCACGCCAACAGCGGCTAATCTGAAAGATACGTTTATACCCACGGCACAAAAGCCGTTTCATGCAGATTTCGGGGGAGGTTTGCAGCTGCCCGGCAGGGTGAACCATTACAGGATCAATATGTTCTTCCGGTGCATTGGCAGGAATGAGAAGAGGGGTTTCAACTTCAAGAAACCCCTCATTATAAAAAAAGGTACGCACAGCTTGCATCAGTTGCGCCCTTTTATGCAGGGCACTGTTACATATATCCATTTATTCTTTGACTCTGGTTGAGTATTCTCCGGTACGGGTATCTATTACAATCATTTCACCTTCTTCGATAAAAGGTGGTACACGCAGCACGTAACCGGTTTCAACTGTGGCTGGTTTGGAGTCACTGCCGGATGTATCACCTTTTACCCAGGGAGCGGTGTCGGTGACGCGCAGATTGATGAAGTTGGGCAAAGTGATACCGATCGGTTTTTCACCAAAAAGCAGCACAGAAACCTTGGTGTTTTCCAGCAGAAAGTTTTTCGCATCACCAACAGCGTCTTCTTCCATGACAACTTGCTCGTAATTTTGCTGATCCATAAAGGTATAATGGCTACCTTCCTTGTAGAGATATTCCATATCCCGTTCATCCATGCTGGCAGGCTCGAAACTCTCGCCTGAGCGGTAGGTTCTGTCCAGGGTTGAGCCGTTTACCATGTTCTTCAGTTTACACTTGTAAAGTGCCTGACCTTTGCCAGGTTTTACAAAATCAAAATGGGTGACAACGTAAGGATCACCATCAATAGTCAGCTTGATTCCTTTTTTAAGGTCAGCAACAGAAAGCATCTACAACTCCTTTAAATAAGTAGGATTAATTGAAAATGTGCCTGGACAGTTGTCCCCTGTTTGTGGGCACAAAGCTGGTTAAGCTGTAAGCGGGTATGGTTTTATTTGGCGCGATAGGTGATGCGACCACGGCTAAGGTCATAGGGAGAGAGTTCTACTGTAACCTTGTCGCCAGGGAGGATTTTGATAAAATATTTACGCATTTTGCCGGAAATATGTGCCAGCACAATATGGTCGTTTTCCAGTTTTACCCGAAACATGGCGTTTGGTAATGGCTCAATTACTGTTCCTTCAACTTCAATTGCTTCTTCTTTACTCATCTGGATGGTACTCCTGTCATGTAAAATCAATTGGTTTTAGTCCATAAAGGGTCCTTTTTCCTTTACGCCCCGAAAACCGGTGTTAACGTGCAATGCAGTTTCCGGATGGAAGCTGAACAATCTACTGTTATTTGGTGTTTATTGCAAGTTAAGATACTTTTTAACAATCAGAAAAGTGTATCTCTTTGCATAATTGTTTCAACAATACCTTTACCTTTTGGACCTTTGTATTCCACGCAATTAGCCCAGGCTACAGCTGTCTGGTCAATATCTTTTTGTTGATCTGCCGGCAATTTGTTGTAGCCAAGCTCTTGTGCCGGAGTCAGCATAATCTGTACAAAGCGCAGGTAATCCACTGTTGCTGGCAAGGCTTCACTTATGCAACCACAGTATGATTCCACGCCCACAACCCGCATACATTGATCCATTTTGACCGGCAGGGCTTCTTTTTTAAGCTTAAGCTTTTGCATTTCATTAATCTGATTTTCAAGTTCTTTGATTTTTTTCAGCAGCAGTTCTGTATCCTGTTCTGCTTCAGCAGCAAAAAGGGGTGTTGTCATCAGCAGTAGACAAAGCAGGCTGGCAAATATTGGTTTAATCATTTTGTCTCATCTCTCCTTTTATTTCCATCCCACAGCATCAGTAAAGACGGTAGAAACAGCAAAAACGAAAGCACAATAGTGGTCATCCCCAGCGACATGACTGCACCGATGGAGAAAACTCCCTGATGCCGTGCCACCATCAGGGCACCAAAGCTGAAAAGGATGGTAAGTGCGTTTAAAAATACACCTTTACCTGCGCTGCTGCCAACAACCTGCCGTGCTGTTTCGCCTTCATGCCGGTAGCGGGCAAGTATATAGATGGCTGAATCAATGCCCACCCCCAGTAATAGCGGCATTACAATAATGTTGGCAACATTAAATTTAAGCCCGAAAAACCACATGCTCCCCACCATAATCAGCAGACCGCTTGCAAGTGGTACGATTCCCAGCAAGGTCATTTTCAGGCTGCGGAAAGTGGTCAGCAAAATAATGGTAACGCCACCAAAAGCGTACATAAATGCTGCGCCGTAGGATTTTTGTAAAATCAGCATTGACTCATATACAGAAACCGGTTCACCAGTGGCATTTGGCACAACAGATTTTATCTGGGTAACAAATTCAGCCAAAGGTGCTTTGTCAAACACCTCTTTTTTAGGGACTATCTGCAATAGCAAGCGACCGTCTTTGACAGAAAAACGCTTTACAAGTTCTTCAGGCAGATCTTTTTCGGTCAGTTTTGAGGCATTAAGGCTTTCCTTAAGCAGGGTCAGTTGTTGTGGCAGCTTTGCAAACATATCTTCCTGGATTTCTCGCAGCATTCCCAAGGCATTGTTATCACGCTCTTTTTCCAGGTTGGTGAAAAAATGGTCAAGGGTTGTTTTGAAATTGCTAGCAACAGTCAGTTGGGGTGATTGTTGTTCCTGCAAGTTGTCTACAAGCTGTTCAACAGCATGATGAAAAGCCTCAAAAACAGGCGGCAGTTCAAAGGGACTTAAATTATCTTCATATTCCTGTGGCTCTATGTCAGCCAGCTGCTGGCGCAAAGAATTGATGATTGCCAGTTTTTCATCCTGCTGATCAGGCACCATTGTTGGCAGGCTTACCACATGTTCAACTGCCGGCAAAGCCTCAAGCTTTTGGGTAATGGCAGCTGCTTCTTCTTTGTCTTTTGCAATGGCAATACCAACGTAACCGGCATTTTCTTTGCTTTTCATCAGCTTGTAAGCGTATTGCACAGATTCAAGGTCTTTGGCTTGCAGGTTCATCATATTAAAATCAAAAGGAACCTTTGCCACAGCAACTGCGCCCAGCAAGGCAAGTATGGCTGTGGCTGTTACCAATAATGCCGGCTTTTGAAACAGCCTTGCCAATGCCTCATCAAGTTGCGTTGCCGGTTTGTCGCCATTATTTTTTGATTGTTTTTTGCCTGTAATCACCAGCATGGCTGGCAATACGGTAAAGGTGGCTGCAACACAGGCAACTATGCCACCTGCTGCAATAATGCCCAGCTCTGCAATGCCACGAAAATCAGTGAGCAAAAAGGTGAGAAAGGCAAGGGCAGTGGTTGCCGCAGCCATTATTATGGAGCGCAAGTTGCCTGAAAGACCGCGCTCAATTGCTTCCAGCCGAGGTAAGCCTTTATTTTGCTCTTCCTGAAAACGTAAAACCACCTGTATGCCGTACTCAATGCCAAGTCCGATTAACATAATCGCAAAAGCCATTGAAAGGATGTTCAGATGTCCGACAACCAGGGTGGCAAAACCAAATGCAAGGCAGATGCCGACTGTTAAGGAGGTCATGGCTGCAATTGTGTTCAGCCAGCCACGGAAGGCAAAAAGTAACAAAATAATGGTTAGTGCCAGCGAAAGCAGGGCTGCTTTTTCCATATCCTGCTGACTTGTTGCCATTTCTTCGTATTCAAGCACCGGTATGCCGGTTATACCGGCTGTAATATGTTCAAACTCAGGCTGTTGTAGCAATTTATCAAGCTCTGCCCGCACCTTTTTGATGGCTTCTTCTGCTGGCACAAAGCTTTCCTGCTTTTTGAGCGGGCGGATGGCGATAACCTGCTGCTTGCCGGCATTTTCCAGCATGGATGGTTTGTCATTAGATGAACCTTTTAAAAAGGCATCCATGGAAAGCCCTGTGCTTTTGCCATCAAAACTGCTGAAACCTTTATCCAGAGTTGCCAGCATAAAAACCAGTTGATCAAGCTTTTGTTGTGAAGGATTGGCAAGGTAGCTGTCAATCTGGCTGGTAAGTGCGCTGAACAGGATTTTGATAGATGGCTCCAGCGCAAGTTCTTTTAACACCGGCGTGGCTGCTTCCAGGCTTTTTGCCATGGTCTGCAAATCAGCAAGTGGCATAAAAAGCAGACCGTTTTGACGGAAGTAAGGCATCCCACCAGGGTAAAGCAGTTCTACAAATAGATGTTTTTCATTGGCAAGGCGTTCATACAGCTGGTCGCAAAAAGTGGTGACCAGGGCTGCATCTTCTGATTCCACCACCACCACTATTTCTTCCTGATCACCAAAAGCTTGCTGATAAGCACGGTAATCCTGCTGAAACGGTGCATTACGGGGCATCAAATCATCGCGTCCGGTGAGAAATTCAAGATGATTAATGGTGTATACTACAGAGATTATTGATAAAACCAGGGCAACTGCCAGAACAACCCAGGGGTGATTGATAATGTATCTGAAAAAAAGGTTTGCTGATTTATTGTTGTTTGACATCTCTTGTCATAAGCCTTTCTAAACGGTCTGCTTTTGCAAAGTATAATTAAGCGTGTTAATCTCTACCTTTGCCACGGTTTTACAAACAGATAGATTATTACCAGAAATGGCAGTGCAGAAAAAGCTGCTTCAAAGTTGCCACTGTAAAATTGCCAGGTGGCAAAGCTGATAATGCAAAGTACAAAAAAAATTATAAATATGGCGGAAGCTTTTTTCATATCTACATATAAATAACGTCTTTGGACGTAAATGCAACGGAAAAGGAGGATGTTATGCTCAGACAACGTACTGCCGGAATACTGTTACACCCGACATCACTGCCTGGTAAAGGTGGTATCGGCACCCTTGGAGCAGGTTTGCGCAGTTTTCTTGAGTTTGCGGCAAACAGTGGTTTTGCCTGGTGGCAAGTATTGCCGCTTACCCCGCCTGCTGCCGGTAATTCTCCCTATTCAGCTTACTCAGCATTTGCCGGAAACCACTTGTTAATTGATCTTGAGCAACTGGTTAAAGCAGGTGACCTGACCAGAAAACAGATTGCAAAAACAGATTTTCCCGATGAGCGGGTGGATTATGAACAGTTAATCCCCTGGAAAGAGGATCTGCTACGCAAGGCAGCAGAAAAGTTTTTCAACACCAATAATCCTGAACGGATAGCCGAGTTCTGGCAGTTTTGCGATAACACCTACTGGTTGCATGACTACGCACTGTTTCGTGCCCTTAAAAAACAGTACAACAATAAGGTGTGGACATCCTGGCCCACTGAAATAGCCAAACGTGATGTTGTAACTCTGGAGCTTGCCTCAAAAGAGCTTGGTACAGAGATAGGGATTGAAAAATACCAGCAATGGCAGTTTTTCAAGCAATGGCAACAGGTGCGTGGCTGGGCAAAGGAGCTTGGTATCGGCATTATTGGTGATCTGCCGATATTTATCTCCCATGATTCGGCTGATGTATGGTGCAATCAGGATCAATTCATTCTTGATGAATCCGGCAAACCGCTGGTGGTTGCCGGTGTGCCACCGGACTACTTCAGCCCCACCGGGCAACTGTGGGGTAATCCACTTTACAACTGGCAGTTGATGGAGCAGCGCGGTTTTGACTGGTGGCTTGCCCGTATCCGCAAGATGTTTTTGATGTATGATCTGGTTCGTATTGACCATTTCAGGGGATTTGTGGCTGCCTGGCAGGTGGATGCCAAAGAGCTTACTGCCAAAAACGGCAGGTGGGAAGCTGGACCAGGTCATCGCTTTTTTGAAGCTGTGCGCAGATCACTGGGCAAGCTGCCGTTTATCGCTGAAGACCTGGGCATCATTACGCCGGAAGTTGAAGCTTTACGGGCTGATTTTGGTATGCCTGGTATGAAAATACTGCAATTTGCCTTTGATTCCGATGCCAACAACCCGTACCTGCCCCACAACCATTACCGCAACACGGTTGTTTACACCGGCACCCATGATAATGACACCAGCCAGGGCTGGCTTGATACCCTTGATAAGCAGATGCAGCAAAAAACAGGTAAATATTTTGGCAAAAAAAGCTTTACTGTGGAAGACATGGTCAGAACAGCCTTAATGTCTGTTGCAGATACGGCAATTCTGCCGTTTCAGGATCTTTTTGGGCTGCCAACAGCAGCAAGGATGAACAAGCCAGGTGTGGCTTTGGGTAACTGGGAATGGCGTTTTTCAGCCAGCCTGCCCTTAAAGAGAAAAGCAACCGCACTGCGGGAAGAGTTGGCAAGGTATAGAAGAATTGTTCTTTAACAGGGCTTTGCAAAACTACTGCGGAGGCTGTCTACTTTGTTGCGCGGTACTCGCTTCCTCGGCTAACTTTAAATGTTATGCCTCGTCGCTGCGTTCCGTGCGCCTTGTATCCAGCCTTCCTCATGACGTTTTTCAAAAGCCTGTTAACAGGGTTTTTTGCTCTCTTGTAACCAGTGTTGCAGGTATTGTAACCCCTCCTTGATGGATATTTGTGGTTTGTAGCCAAAATCTCTTTGTGCAGCCGAAATATCAAACCAATGGCTGGTGGAAAGTTCTTTGGCAACAAAACGGGTCATGGGTGGTTCTCCGTTTAATTTAAGGGCTGCCCAGCAGGCTTCACAGACCGCACCAATGGCGTAAGCCAGTTTTGGTGAAACAGATTTTGTAACTGGCGGCAGTTTAGCTGCTGCCAGAATTGCATTTACCATTTCCCACAAAGGCAGCGGTTCGTTGTTGGTGATAAAGTAGCTCTTTCCTGCTACAGAACTGCCTGGTTCCAGTTTTTGGGCTGCTAAAAGATGGGCTTGTGCGGCATTATCAACATATACTGTGTCAACCAGGCAGGTTTTTCTTCCCAAACGGCGTAATCTGTTGCTTCTGGCTTTGTCAATAATCCTGGGCACAAGGTGGTTGTCCCCTGGCCCCCAGATAAGATGGGGGCGCAGCGAAACCGTAGCCAGCTCGGTACTGTTTGCAGCCAGTACCAATTTTTCAGCCATTGCCTTGGTGCGGGGGTAAGCTGCATTGTAATCAGCGGGATAGGGCAGGGTTTCGTCACCATTTTCAACATCTTTGCCATCAAAAACCACACTTGGCGAGCTTGTATAAACCAGTTTTTTAATGCTATGTTTTCGGCAGGCAGCCAGCACATTGGCAGTGCCGCTTACATTGGCTTCGTAAAACTCCTTATATTTGCCCCAGATTCCAGCCTTGGCTGCAACATGAAAGATGATGTCGCACCCTTTGGCAGCATCTGTAACTGCCTGTTCATCTGCAAGATCTCCCAAAAATTGTATAACTCCATATTGAGTCAAATCCGGATACTCATTGCGTGAAAAACTGCATACCCTTGCCCCTTGTCGGCAAAGCATGGTTACTATTGCCTTTCCCAAAAAACCGCCTCCGCCAGTTACCAAAACCTGTTTGGAACTGAAAAAATCATTGG
>Ga0265295_1004178_pt1 | contig 19721 bp, 22 predicted proteins | sample Munlansysbiofilm_FD_192503 | JGI IMG/M metagenome (GOLD analysis project Ga0265295, IMG submission 192503) | Leachate microbial communities from a municipal landfill in Southern Ontario, Canada - Methane capture system biofilm | ecosystem: Engineered > Solid waste > Landfill > Unclassified ... | reverse complement strand
GTGCGAACCCTACTCTGCCGTCTATTTTTCATTTCAGTCAATGTATAAATACACAAACCGGGTCTCCCGCCCTGATTGACCTATGAACATATCGAAGAACACGATCATAGCGATTGCCATGGTGGCTTTGCTGGCGGTAGCCGGTGTGGCCGTGGCCATATCCCTGAACCAATCGGAAACCGTCGGCGTCACGTACTACGGCAACGGGGGTCAGACCTCCCAAGGAGAGGACAAGGCGGTCTACTCCAACGAAACAGCCATCGACGGGAACATATTCCAATACGAGCACCATTCGTTCATCGGTTGGAACACGAAGGCCGACGCTACGGGAACCGGGTACGAGGTCGGGAGCCCCGTAAGCAGCGGCACCATTCTCTATGCGCAGTGGGTGTGCAGCTACCACGTGACATCGTTCTCGGCATTCGGTGCGAACCCCGGATTCTCATTATCGATAAACGAATTCCCACTCTACGCGTATTCGTTATTCGCCTCTCCTGCCGTGATAAAAATAGCCGGGGGCAGCGATTGGACACTTCTCGGCGACGACTCTTTCGTGGGCAGCATCGACGGAAGAACGTACACGGTCACCCTGACCGTCACGGGGTGCCAGGGCACACCGATATACGAGGTTTACGAGGGTACGCCCATGATCGGGTTCCAGACGGTAGACGATGTGGGCATATCCATAACGTACCGTGCACTCTGAAACGAGGGTACGCCCTCTCTTAATCTTTTTTTACAAACGGTCGCAATATGGCAAGGTCGATGCGGTGCCGTCAATCGAAGAGCTTGGAAGAATGAAAATGGTAGCCCCATGCAGATTTTTCTCTGTGTGGGATAAGCTGGATGGTGTAATCTTTAACAGTGTTGATGAACTGTACTCCTGGGTGGGTCGTTTTGATGCATTCAATCGGTCTGATTGATTCGTTTCAAGCTGTGCATATCATCACTGGCAGCCTAGGCTCTAGAGGGTTCGAATCCCTCGCCAGTGGACACACACCGCACACGCACACGCACACATTCGTGGGACCTAACGTGCCTCATGTGATGAATCAGACCTCTGTTGGGATGTCTGGGGTGTAATCGACGGGTGAAAAGTGAGTAGGGCGTGGATTCTCCCCGCCCCCCTCGCCACCCCGCCGTCGCTTACTTCCCGACAATCCTCGAACACAGGAACCGACGAACGTGGTTAGCTAAGGCTCTGTCGGGGCGGATGTCAGTCAGCGACTGACGTCTGGCCCCGACACAAAACTGAACAAGTGTGCGTGTGCGTGTGCGGTGTGTGTCGATCCAAGAAGGAGGACAAAGATGACAGCGGCAATAACCTACGAGACGATACTATTAGCAGTAACGAGAGTGATGGGATGGAGTTATCTCGATCCTAACGAAAAAATCGCAATAACGAAAAAAGATTTTGTCGCCGCGCTCATAATGACACGCACAACAAGTATCCGGTCAGCGAAAGAATGGTGGTCAGTCCTGCAGGATTTAGAGTTCCTCACTCCCTGCAACAAGGTGGCGTGTTATGTCAATCTCCCTAAGATTTTCGCACATCTCAGGATTCCTGGGGTTAAATGGCAGAATGTGATTGTGCCTGAAGATGCAGAGGTCGTAGAATGAGGGTCGCTCTCTACGTTCGGGTGTCCACTCGTTCACAGGTTACCGACAACCAGCAGCTGCGCTTAATGGAGATAGTAAGGTCCCGCGGTTATTACCTGCATGATGTGTATTGTGACATAGCCTCAGGTGCAGATCAGCGGCGTCCGGAGCTAGATCGTATGCTGCAGGATGCTAAGCGTCATCTATTCGATAAGATCATCGCAGTGAAAATCGACCGTCTGGCTAGGAGCATCATCAACCTCTACGAGACAGTCAGGCTGCTAGACGAGTATAGGGTGCAGCTCGAAATCATAGATCAGCCGATTGACACCTCTACCAGCTCGGGCATGCTCATCACCAACGTCCTAGCCGCCGTCGCTGAGTTTGAGCGCGAGCTCATCAGCGATCGCACACGGGATGGTCAGAACCGTGCCCGGCGCGAGGGGAAGACCATCGGCCGTCCCGCACGGACCCTTTCTCAATATCAGGTGGATAAAATCAAACAGTTATTAGGAGAGAATCCCGAGATGTCGCAGCGCGAGCTCGCTGAACATTTCGCGGGAATCTCGAGAACGAAGCTCATAGAGCTCGCCCGCGTAGAAGGTCTGATTTGAGGCCCACTACAGTGGTCAGAAATAGGGGCCTCTCGGAGTATATAAAGATCCTCAAAAATTCTTACTGGTCACAAAACGTCCGTTTTCTGACCATTTTTTTCAAGCAATCTTTAAATTAATCCAAACCGAAAGATGTCCACCGACTCCCTGCGCGGCTAGCCGGGGGGTCAGGATGTGTAATCATGGACATAGCAACTGTAATTGGATGTAGCTGGGGCATGGCAGGCATAGTCCTGCTGGTCGCAGCTCTAATCGCTTTGGTCGTAGCGTGGAGGCTACTCGGCCCAAACCCTCTCATAACGGTAGCCGCGGTAGCATGTGCGGCAGCGGGAATATTCTGTCTCCTCGTGGCAATAGGATACATAGATTTGGACATCTCTTGGGTCTCCAACCCTAACGGTCTGCCCGCAGATCTCGAAGAGGGGATCACACCCACCGAGTGAGATCAGATGAGGGTTATAACTGCCGTGGTCTCGCTGTTAGTAGTGATGGGAGCTCTGCTGCTCTTTATTGGGCCAGATGCCTCCCCGTCCCCTCCGATTGATCCAGAGGACATCGACGGCTACGCAGGAATCATCCTCATCGACGGCCAGGGGGTTGGAGCTGTGAGCATCGCCTCGTACGAGGCAGACACCAGCGTCACCTACTTTGCCGTCCCCGGAGAGGGGTCGTCGTTCCTAGGGTGGTATGCGGCGGGCGGTGCCCTCCTTTCCGTCTCCGCGGAGCTGACCGCGGAGCTAGCACACAATCCGATCACGGCCACATTCGGCACCGCCGATCAGGTGGCCAAACCCTTCACATTCAATTATCCGACCTATCCGGATCCCTCCGGAACTGCTAGCGCCTCCTTCGCGCTGGTGCTATCCCTCTCTGATTACGCCGAGTCCCTGGCCACCGAGGACCTGCCACGCAGGTCCGTCGCAGACCGTCCCTATCCTGACTACATGGTGGATCCCGAGGACTATGCTGTGCTGCAGCTCGCAGAACGCCTGTCTGGTATCACCGCGGGGATGGGCGACCTGGCCGTGGCTGACGTGATCCTGCGGTGCATACAGTCTACCATAGTCTACACTACTGATGGCGAGCTCTACGAGACCGATGAGTTCTGGGCTACGCCTGCGGAGACCCTCTATGCCCGTGCCGGAGACTGTGAGGACACAGCAGTACTGTTCTGTAGCGTCGCCTCGGCCATGGGGTTCGACACGGCGCTGGTGGCCTTCGAGGGCCACATGGGGGCCGCTATCCATGTGGATGGTGTCACAGGGGGCACCGAGTTTCTCGGTGCTGCCTTGACATACGTCTATGTCGAGACCGCCTCCGACTCTTACGCGCCGATAGGAGCTCTGTCCGAGCTCTTTGATCCCATGGGCGCGATTCTGATTGAAATCACAGGTGATGATCAATGAAAAATATGGTTATTATGAAGCTGGCAGCCACAATGGTTGTGTTGACGGTGTTGGCCGTCCCCGCGGCTGTCGTCCTCGGGGAGCCCGTGGACGCCGCGACGGAACACAGCGTCTCGATGTTCGTTGGAGATTCAATCGCATACACACCCGCCACCAATCTGGAATCCGAGATCACGCCGTCCGGCTCTGCCATGACTGCGGAAGGCGGGTTCCTCTCATTCTCTGCCGGTACGATCTCCGGAACACCCACGACCGCAGGAATCTATACCCTAACTGTTACCGCTGTCTGGAGCTCAGGCAGTCTGACGCAGACTGCTGTCCAGAATATCCATATCACCGTACATGCGCATACTGTGTTCACCTCTTCTGGCGATGTCTACCTGGTCAACGGCGATCATGACTGGTCACACACCGTGACCGCCACAGGATCGGGTACAATCACATACTCGGAACCGGTGATCCCCGTTGAACTCTATGACGAAGTCAGCTGGAATGATGAGGATCACACACTCTTCACGGTCGGAGAGATAGCGGCGCCAGCCGGGGCGTATGCCATCATGGTAACGGCCACGGCCTCCGCTTCGGGGGAGTCGGCTACGCAGACGATAACCGTGACAGTTTATGACGACCTGGCCATCACATCCCCCTCCACCGTGGAGACATATGTCGGCCAGACGATCTCCTATGAGATCACTACTAACTACGACGACGATATCGACGACGTAACCACGTCGGCATCGATGAACACCGTCGCCTCCGTGTCGTCCCTGACGTTCTCCGCCGGCACGATCTCCGGCGCGTTCAACTCTTCTGCTGATTCCTCGGCATCTCCTTGGTATAAGTCGTATTCCGTAGCCGTAAGTGCCTCCGGGTCAGTCGATGGGGTGGCTCTGGTAGCCACCAAAACAATCACCTTTAAGGTCTGGGCATCCCTGGCTTTCACGAGCGCGCCCAACACGAGCAATGTGGCACCCGGTGCAGCCACCGGAGATCCCCTGCGGATGGTCCTCTCGGCCACCGTCACCGGGGCCAGCTCCATCGTCTACTCCTGGGGCGACGGGACCAGGACGATAATCACGCCTGACACGCCTGACGACGCGGTCTACACCCTGGCGCATTCCTATGCCACAGACGGGACATATGTTGTGACCGTCTCCGCCGCTAACTCCAAAGGCACATCCTCCTCATACGTCTTCTACGACGCGGGCAGCGGGTCATGGTCTTTCGCTTCCGCCGAGGACACCATGTCCTCGATGATAGACTCACACGGGATACTATTCCTCGTGCTCGGAGTCAGTGGGGTGCTGGCGCTGGCCGTATGGATAGTCGGAGTCCGTGATACTAGACTCCTGTTGACCGCGGTCGCTTTGGTCGTGTCGTCCATCGCCTGTTATCTCGCAGGGTTCACTGGAGGTCTGTGATTTTGCAGACGGCTACCGTGCGGATGGCGGCCGTCACGGCCGTCCTGCTCTGTCTGACCACGGCGGCTGCGGTGGTAGGGGAATCCGAGGACGTCTCCGCCGCGACCTATAGCTACTCGGGAGAATCTGTCCCCAGTACCCTGACTTTGGCAGTGGGTGACAGTCTGACCATCCATCCGTATATCAACACATCGAGCTCGAATTATTCGTATTACAGCGGTATTAACAAGAATTGTACACCTCCTCCGGGGATGTCCGGCACCTACGACGGCGGCGGATACACTGATACCACCTCTGGATATAGAGCTAGATTATACGTGACGCTCACCGGCACGGTCACAACCCCCGGCACTTACACAATGCTAAAGGAACATGTCAAGGTGTATACCGGGGTCATTAATCCAGGTAAGGTAGTTGTCACAACTACAGATATACTGATAACCGTCCTCCCTATCGAGTACACCATCACCTTCGACTCCGCTGGCGGCTACCCTGCCTCTCAGCAGCAGACTCTCGCTAACGGCTCTGTCCCGACCCCTCCGGAGGACCCCACCTATGCCGGATACCACTTCACCGGCTGGTACACTGACGCGGAAGCCACGACCCCCTACACGTTCATCGCGCACTCTGCCGACCTCACAGTCTACGCCGGCTGGACTCCTGCCCTGGCATTCACCTCGAACCCTGAGGTCGATGCCACTATCACTCCGGGGTCCGGATTAGGATCCTATGTGTTCAGCGCCGGGAGCACGCCCGGCGCTACCGTCTCTTGGGATTGGGGCGACGGCTCGGAGTCCTCAGGACGTTATGCAGCGCATACCTACGAGCCGGGAGTCTATCAGTGGACCGTCACGGTCACCAACAGCGCCGGATCTGTGATGTACAGTGACGAGGTCAGTGTCGAGGCCCCTCCTGCGGATCAAGGGTGGGTCGCATGGGTAGCTGTTGGCCTGGCCAGCCTGGCCGCCGTGGCCCTGCTGGTGACCGGTCGGTACATCGCCGGCGGACTCGTGGGTCTGGTGGCTCTGGTATCGGTCTATGCGGCATACATCGGGGTGATCTGATGCTTCCTATCCCCCTGTTCGTGGCGGCCCTGATGGGGTCTGCAGTGGTACTCTCTGTGTACATACTCCTCCAGACCACGGCCGTCTTCATAGGGCTCGGAGCGATCGCCTCCGCGGCTGCCGGGCGGTGGAAGACCACCGCCGTGCTGATTCTGATGACTGTGGTTCTCGTGATGGGATCCCTATTGATTTAACCTGGTGATTTTATGGCAAAAATTAACAAAAATGTGATAATGGTCTTGCTTCTGGCGCTCCTAGCCTTGACCCCCGCACTTGCGACGGCCTCCCAGGAGGATACGGGCGCCGATGGAGCAACAGTCATCAAATCAGATGGTGTAAACGCCACAGTTGTCGTTGGAGATACATACATCGCCAATCTGACATACTCTCAGAGCGTCGGACAGACGTGGACAGTGGTCAGCCTTCCCTCTTGGATCACGTTCGACCAATGGGGACCGCTCATCAATGGGACAGCTAATGCTGTCGGAACATACAATATAGTCATGCACGCGTCCAGCGCATCGCAGAATGAGGATGTGTCTTGGACCGTCACAGTAGTATCGGAACAACCAACGCAGTACACTGTCACATACAACAACCCCCATGGTACAATGATGGGCGGAATAGACACTCAGTATTCAGGAGCTGTTATACAACTCAAGACCCCTGGAACTTACGATGGATGCCCATTCCTAGGGTGGTACACGGCCCCTACTGGTGGTACACGGGTTGGTGGTACAGGTGATGATTACACAGTGGCATCAGACATTACACTTTATGCACTATGGGACATCGAATACACCTTTACTTTGAGCTACAATCCTAACGGTGGATCGGGATCGTCTACCAGTACATATGCCTCCAACCAGAACTCACATACATTTACCGTCAAATCCACAACTCCTGTCCGGAGCGGATACACCTTCCTAGGATGGTCTCTTAATAGCAATGCTACTGAGGCCCAGTATCATGGCGGGGATTCCATTTCCGTCACATCTAGTAGTACAACAAAAACTCTATATGCAGTCTGGACCGAGGTGAATCCTACATATACCGTCACATTTGATGCCAATGGTGGCGCGGGGACGGTTCCGAATCAGATGGTCGTATCTGGTAACGAGATAACGCTGCCCTCGACGGGATTCACCTTAACCGGATACTATCAGGCGGCATGGGCGGTCGGATCCCCCAGTGGAACGCAAGTCTCCATCGGAGGCTCTTACGCCCCGTCCGCATCAGCCACGCTCTATGCTGTTTGGGTGGAGATCCCCGATAACATAGACACCATCGCACCCGCCACCGGTCAGGTCGGCGTCTTGTACACGTACTCCCCGAATTGGGAGGATGCCAGTTGGCAGATTGTATGTGATGAGAAACCCAACTGGCTGTCATTCAATGAGGCCTATCCTCCGATTTTCTCTGGAACACCCACGGGGGTTGGAGTGTATGATGTCCATGTTCATTTAACGAGTACGGTTCTGTTCTCCCCGGGGGAGGTATCTATCTCGTGGATCATCACCGTCGCTGAACACAAAGAGACCTACACCGTGACATTCAACGCGAACGGCGGCTCCGGCTCAGTCGCGTCGATGCAGGAAATACAGGAGGGAAACGCCATCCTGCTCCCGCCCGAAGGGTTCACCAGGTCGGGATACGACCTTGCCGGCTGGCAGATCAGTGTGAACGGCTCCCCGGCTGTGTTCCCCCGGGGGTCATTATACACAGTGGTCGGAGATACGAACGTCAAGGCGTACTGGACATCTATACCCAACATCGTAATCATCGACGCTGACGGCGGCACAGGCACGACAGCATACATCGCCGAGGCGAATGGGGTCGCCACCTTGCCGGTGGACGGTCTCAGCAAATCCGGTTACGCACTCAGAGGATTCTACAGTCTCGGATCTCCCACAGAGATCTACGCATTGGGGTACATCTATCCCGTCCAGGGTTCCGTTCACATGGTAGCCTATTGGGTGGCCGACGGGACCACTACATACAAGGCTACATTCAACAACAACGGCGGCACAGGAACCCTGAACCAGAATGTCCAATCTGGCAAGTACGTGGTCCTTCCCTACTACGGATTCACTCTCTCCGGAAGCTCGCTCGTAGGATGGTCCAACTCGTCCGGGTCTTCGACGGCGGATTACGACCTAGGAGACGCCGTTAGGATAACGTCCGCAAAGACATTCTACGCAGTCTGGGAGGAGTCCACGTCTTCCACCGTGATGGTCACATTCTCGCTCAACGGCGGGACAGGCTCCGCTCCGTCCCTCAGCGTGTCGTCAGGATCCACTGTTTCCGCCCCGGTGCCCCCTGTGAGGCAGGCGCATATCTTCACCGGATGGAAGCTCGTGGGAGGGTCTACATGGACGCCATCCACGCCAATCACGGACGACGTGACCATACAGGCTCAGTGGGCACCCCACTACACCATATCCATAGGTGGCACTGTAATGACAGTCACTCTTGCGTCCCCGTACAGTGCAGGGAGCTCGACCATCGTATGGGGTGACGGCTCCGATGATTTCACGGGGTATGGTGGAGTCTTCGCGCACGATTACGAGGGTGCGGCCTCTGGTACGATCACCGTGTCCACGGTCCTGACCGGGTCCACGTATGCATCATCATACACCTACTCCATATCGGCCCCAGCCGACCCTGGAGGCCCAGCCGACCCTGGAGATGAGGACGATTCCGAATCCAGCATTGATTGGATGCTCATAATTGGTGTAATCATCAGTCTTCTGGCTGCGATCATAGTGGTGAGGTTCCTGATATGAGCAACACGAATACGAAGATACTGGCAGCCACAATGGCCACGATATTGCTCGTCGTGGCAGTCGGTGGAGCTGTCATCGTAAAAGAAGAGAATGAGACCGATGTGGACGGGTTCGTTATCACGACGACGTTCCTCTTGGCTAATGTCATCGTCGCATTCGCGCTAGGAGCGCTCGTCGGAGGAGTGATAGGATGGGGAATCGGGCACACCGACGATACAGCGAACAATGCGGAAGCCAGAGGGAAAGAAGCGGCGGCTGTGGCCAATAGCATAGGTGCCGGTCTCGCCGCATCAACCAATGCCATGTCCAACTATGCCCAGATCTGGACTCTCACGCAGGAGCATTGGGTCCGTCAGGCCGAGCTTGCCGCATCTGAGCTTTGGGGGGAGGACGAGACGTATTCCCCTACCGACATACTCCTGGCATCAGGCGTCTATCACAACTCAGAATATATGATGATGAATGCCGCCGCCCAGATAAATCAGAATTACCAGCTGGTCTCTGATGCTTTGGACACTTGGAACGGCATTGAGAGATATTCAAACAAGATGGCCTTGGAGTTTACTCTTGGTGCGACTAAGTTCACATCGAAGACGAATTGGGGAGCGACCCTCGGAACGTCAACGACCGTAACGTCAAGCGCCGCCGACCGTGTTTATGTCGCCGCAGGGGACCTCATCGTCTACGGCGGATCAGCAACGATCCGCAATGTCTACACATCGGAGACCTACTCCCTGAACGAAGGTTCGAACGACCTTGAGGATATCGACGGTTGGACGGATGGCGTATACGAACTGCAGACGGGACGCCAGTATTTCGGTAACATACTGGAGGTCTTCGAGGTCGATGCGGCCCCTGTCTACGCTTCCATGGTCATGGAGTACGGAACGAATTCCCGCTTGCTCCAGTACGACGATGGGATCCTGCTGTCTGATGGCTATCAGTACAACACGGTGAATGTCTCCATAATACCCGACGACGCATCCGCGCAGACAGAGGATATGACTGGACTCCTCGCCGAGTACGATGACCTCCGGAACTCCATCATGTCCGTAATGGTAGCCTCCGTATCTGCATCGACCAGCGTTTGGAACATCTACGACCGCGCCGGGGCCGCTTCCGCGTATCTCACCACGCTAACCGTGCCGGAGACATACGAGAACGTCCAGCTATCGCAGGCCCAGCAGGAGATAATCACTGTCCTGGCGCTTGAGCAACTTGCAGATTACTACAAGCAGCACAGCGACATCAAGACCGGGAACTATGTTCTGACACCCGGAAGCCTCAGTCTGTACATCCGTGGTGACATCATCGATGAGGACGGAAGGGAGATCGCCGAGAACGCCATCTACACCCCGTTCTTCTGCCAGGATACAACCATCGCAGAGGGCAGCAACGAGACATCCAGACAGGCTATAGTGGCAATCTGGGATACCGATCCGGAAACACTATCGTCATGGGACAACGAGGTCGGCATAGAGTCATGCAGGCTGGGCACACTGGCTGCCGGAGCGGACCTCTATGCCTACGAGCTCATGTATGGCGGTGAGATCGTCACCACGGTTGAGCTAGAGGTGTCCGATATCGATATCATAGACCCAGAGGTCCTCGAGAGTCACCGCGGAGACGATATGGCTAGGGCTTCCTCCCTCACGTCAATCATACAGACGATTCTTGTTGCGGGTGGAGCTCTCTTGATAGGCCTCGGAGCGTACATGAGATCTCCAATTGCCATCATAACTGGCATCGTCGCACTCATAATCGGTCTGCTGGCCGCCGCCGCGATCGCATCCGTCATAGAGACGGTTGGATCGTGGTTATCAGGAGGGTGGTTCTGATAGATCCTGCGAGTCTGATCATCGTGATCGTGATCGCCATTGCCGCAGTGGCCTCGCTGGTCCGTCTGGCCGCCATAAGGGCCGTCATCACTGCCGTGACAAGGTTTGCACAATTAGCCGTCCAGCGGCCGCTGCTTGCTCTTACGGCGGTGGCTGTGGTCATCGCGATAGCGGCGTTGACGCAGGGGGCGATCTGATGGATCTCTTGGGGTCGTTCGATTTCGTTAACTGGATTACGATATGGGGCCCTCCATGCGTTAAGTTCGCGCTCCTGGGCCTACTGGTGTATCATGCGTGGAACCGGAACCTCTGGAAGATGATGCTGTTCGGAGGATCGTGGATAGTCACGGTTATCTTGGGGTGGTGACACGTTAGAATTAGAGATTCTTCTGATTGGCGTCGCTGCAATATTCGCAGTGATAGGGTGGTACGGTCGCGTATTCACACACTCCGTATTCCCGTTCTTCGACCCATGTTGGGGCATATTAGTCCTGGTTTGGGTTATCGGTATGATTGTAGGTGATGTTATGAATCTGCAGCTGCTGTCCTCGACAGCATGGGCGATGGGGGGCCTGACAGCGTGCGGCTTTTACATCATAGGTCATCTACTCTCGCGCCCAGGTGACACGCTCTCCATCGTCGAGTACGACCTGGAATCCGACGAGGAATGGGCGCACTATATCGTTCACTACTATCACGATGGCAGTCATTACATTATGCCGCAGTCGCCCGGGGCGATTTGGCGCTCTGTTCTGCTCGGGATCCGGCACCCTCTTCAGATGGATATCAGAAGGACATATCTCACACGTACCGTCAGGGCGGAAAGCTGGGCGCTGAAAAGCAAGGTGAACTGTGCATATCCCGTCTCGTATGCGTATCATGACACCGTTCAGGCACACTGGGGGAGGTTCGGGTCTAGGACCATTAGAAAGGATGATGTAATCGTGTCTAGAGAGCCGAGGTACCTGTGGAATCCCTGGGTAGAGCGTTATGTGTACCTAATGTGTGAGTGTGAGGAGGCCGATCCTGTCAGGATCTACGAGATCAAGGATGCCCACCGTGACGCCATCATAGATGCCGCACGCTGCAGGACGGAGATCACCCGTCTTCGCCTCGAGGCAATCAATGCCAAGTACTCCGGTGCCGGCGAGCTGATCAGGGAGATGCTGGATCTGGATGTGGAGCAGAAGGCGCTGAATGACCAGTTGTTAAGAGATGTGCAGGCGGCCAGACAGCGCCGGGTCCAGGAGGATGACCATGGAACCTGCTGATAACTATGCGCCAGTACTGGCGGACAGAGATACACAGGAAGCCGTAGTCTATGGCACGGCATACGCCCTCGTGAAGGCGGTCGAATACAACAAGGATCGTGTCGTGGAGTGCCTGGATTTGGAAAATGCCGCGATCCTCGAGGAGCTGGACTTGGACTTGGCGGAGTTCATCCTCGAGAACTACCCTAACTTGCCGTATTCTGAGTGCGATTACAGCTGTCTGGCTGCGACCCTGGGCGAACAGGGAAAAGATATCACGAGTACCGTTGATCTGATGCGGTCGTACAACCGGAACATCCTGGCCAAGAAATGGTTCGGCACGCGCGTGGTAAAGACGCGTCTGGCGGCCCGCAGGATCGGAGCAGTTCAGCACGGCATCAAGATTTACTCTGAGGGGTACCAAGAGGAAACATGGAGCGCGGCGGCGATATCACACGGTGCAAAGACGCCGATAAGTTATGACGCGATAAGAGGTGGACAATCGTGACGCAGATATTCCTCGAGACCGGTCGCGATCTTGCCAGAGCGTGGAGAGACATCTGCTACGCCATCCGTCGTCTAGACCTGAGGATACTCACGCTGAAGGCGTTTGAGGTTGTACTATCGCCATGCCTAGAGGGGCCTTTGGTTTCAAACGAGACCTACAGGCGGCAGCAGGAGGCCTTCCCGTTGTCGGAGGAGGACCCGCAGCAGGTACTGTCCTTTCAGGGGTTCATGTCCTGGGTGCAGACCTACGAGCTGATCATGCGTGACGCGGGGATCACCGGGTACACGCGCGACGATGGTCCGAGCTATGGAATGGCGAGTGCGTTCTTCATAGGTGATGATCAATGAAGTTCGATTTGGAGAGATTCCTGAGAGCCGTGGTTGCCCCCGGTGTCAATCACAACATCGTCGGCCCGAGGGGCTCCGGTAAGACCCATTTCGCAGTGTGGCTTGCGCAGAAACTCGCAGACGGGGGCTACTCAGATGTGCCTGTGGAGGTGATAACAAATGTTGTATTCGTGAAGAAGACAGAATCAGGATCCACTGCGATGGGGCATCCTCGGGGAGTGCACTATGCCGACACGATGAGCGACATGTTCCGTATTATCGGGCAAATACTAGCGGAGTATGGACGCGATGTAACAATTTTGACGCTTATGGACGAGGCTCAGAACTATATGCTGTCCGATGCCAACGGGGATCCTACCAATGTAGCCATGGTAAAATATATGGCAAACACGAGGAAGTTCAATCAGGTCATGTGCCTGATGACTCCGGCACGGAACAATCTGGTGCCTAGAATCAGGAACTTCGCTGACGACGAGAAAATCCCTGGGTACTGTGGAGTTCTGTGGCAGAAGGATAGGGCCGCGGCGGATCAGCACATTCGCAGATACGGTCTGAACATGACGGCCAAGCAGCTCATCAGTATGCAGATGTCCGCGGGGGATCCTCCTGTGATGCTGCCTGTGGGATCCTCTGGATGGACCACTCCGATTTCGAAGCTCCGTGCCGGAGGGTATGCGTACGATCATCGGGCCGTGGCTGACTGGGCGCTTGGGGAGGGCTTCAATTTAAAGTCCTTTTTACAGCAGGTGTCCAAGACACCGTCAGACGGACTGGCCAGTGCCATCGAGGGATTTTTCTCGGAGCTTGGGAAGGAACAGGGGGATGATGTCATGGTGCACATCCGTGATCAGTGCCACCGGGTTGACAGGATGCGTGCGGACGGGGTGACCTGGGCCAAGATAGAGATGTATGAAGGGGAGCCGTCCACTACCGTCCAATCACGGTATAGGAAATTCTTCCAGTCGTATCCGTCGTCAAGAATCAAGATGTCCAGATATCCTGACGATGACGAAGTCGCCCCCGGGCGGCGCGTGTCTCTAGAGAGCATTAACGGTACTATGGAAGGGGAGAACCCTTCGTCGGGGTTCCACGGAGCTCCCACGGGGAACGAAGGAGTGTGCGATTCATGAAAATCCTGGAGAAAGTGAAGATGGCCGGTCATAGATCCAAGGCGCGTCAACAGAGCGGGATCGTATCGAAACCGACGAAGAAAGTGAAGAAGTGCAGAGCTCAGGTGGAGGTCCGGGCACCGATGGTCCCTGTGAGGCAGGTCTCGCAGTCCCGAACAGCACAGGATGCTGTGGCCGACTGGGCGCCGAAAAAGAGAGGTAGAAAGTGATGGCTGAAATACACGAAAAGTCCAGGGTAAACGTGCACGGGAGACGATTCGTGAAGAGTGATTAATCGGGTGAAAACATGGTAGGTGGAAAGATGCAGAAAAAAGTAGAGCCGAAGATGCAACAGACTAAAGAAGAGCAGAAGGTCGCCAAGCAACAGAACAAAATCGACAAGGCGGCGGCGAAGAACCGGCAGAGGGTAGCGAAAGCAGATCAGGCGAGTGCGAGAGCGAACATCCAGAAACAGAAAGGCTACATGCACGGTATGACGGTCGGCTTCTGGGATCGTGTTAAGAAGGACTGATCGTGAGAAAGAAACAGCAGAGACTTGCCGCGCAACGGGCGCGTGCGCAGTACCGCGACAGTTGTGGTAGATTCGCTAGTGCGAGATACAGGTCTGTCCGGGTAGATGAAAAGACCTACAAGATTCCTATTGATGATAAAATTGAATCCGGAAGCATCGTGATCGTGGGTGCGACGCGGGAGCAGGAGCAGAAGGTCAGGAGATACATCAAATACGGGTTTACTAAGAGCGAGATCAGGGCCGCCACAAAAGAGGAGCCGATGCTCATCGCCGTGGCCGACCTCGAGGATGCTGCCGGAGGGTACGACCCAAAGAACAGGATGATCGTCATAGATCCTGACTACGTCGATGCTCCCATGACTACTGTGCACGAGACGGTCCACTATATCAAGCACAATGGTGGCGATAAGCATAGGGGACCGGTGACTAGGACACACATCAACGCGAGAGACACGCCCGCCGAGCACAATCTGGAGGAGGCCTCCACGACTGCAGAGGCCGTGGCCAGGTGCGCTCCGCTAGCATATCAGACTCCGTCATACTACGGAGCTCTGCGCTCAAGGTGCACAGCTGAGGAAATGCTCAGACAGGACCGCAGGCTGTTCGTTGGATCCGATGGAAGGGGACTGAAGGGCAAGAGGGCGATAGATGCTGTGGAGAAGAAGTTCGACAACAGCGAGATTGCGAAGCTTCAGGCATATGGAGCCAGGGAGAACGCGAGGGATCACTCACGGACTCTCAGGAGATGAAGCCACACATAGAGATATAAATGACCAATGAAAAATCGAGAGATTGATTCTTATCTGGGATATACAAAGTGGTTGGAGAATGATTGGCAGTGACCCGCAGGCTGTTCCTCGTAGAGAAAAGTTGCTACGGGTATGCTATGGGTAGTAGTACGCGTTGGTCGTATTAAAAACTTGCATTGGTAAAACCATTGGTGGATTCTTGTGATATGACGTGATATCGAGCGATAAATGGAGTGGTAAAGGATTTCGAGACTGCATCACGATTCGGTCGTGCGATTCTAATCTTCGCTCCTGGCACCGTCTACGGCATCCGTGAACGCGCCCATGGCATTCCTCTTGTCGTCAATGTTGCATTTGATGAAAGTATCCACTTCTGCAATATCAAGTACGTTTCCCTTGCAAGGAATTCTGGTTATCTCGTTCATGTGAGAATCCCCTTGATATGTCCCTGCCACATATGTAGCTGGACTCAGTGTCCCGATCTTCCTGTCTACTTCTGGGCGGATGAGGCCATCGCTGTGGAAGAATATCTCCCTCCCGACGGCGGCGATATAGCTGCTGTAACTCACATTAAACTTCACCGGTTCGCACCATGAATAGAGGTGCCTTATCTCCGGGGCGTCGTCATAGCTGAGGACCCAGTCATGGTCAAGAGACCGGACTGTGTCTGCGAGCTCGCAGTGGTCCTTTCCGGTGTAGTAGTTCATGTAGAGCAGGCTGCCCTTGTTGAAGTAGGGCGGGTCGATGTAAACGAGGGTGGAATCCCGATCGTATTCCTTTAGGGTGTGCTCCAGGAAGTACTTGGCATCCAGACCCGTGACCCGGATGCTGTCGGTCATCTTCCCGATGCTCTCGATCCGTCCGCATAGGTCCTTCTTGTTGAAACGGGCATCCATCCTGTATTTGCCATCCTGTTTCTGGCCACCGATAAGTCCGCCGCCGATGATTCCTGAGCGGTTCGTGCGGTTGAGGTAGAATGTGGAGAACCCTAGCTCGAACAGTCCCGCGGTGTTCTTACGTTCTTGGATCTCCCTCTGTCGCATCCATTCGTCCACAGAGATCTCGATAGAATCCAGTCTCTCCAGGAACGGCTCGGTGTGTTCGGTTATCGCTTTCCAGAATGCGAATATCGATGGGTCGGCATCGTTGATCACGACGTCCCCGGCCACCCCGGAGGAAAGCAGATTTATGGCCGTTCCAGCCCCTCCGGCGAACGGCTCGATATAAGTGCCGCCTTCAAGCCCGTTGGCCTTCACGATTTCCTCGAAGTAGCCTGTTAGCTTTCCTTTTCCTCCGGGATAGCGGAGCGGCGTGTTGAATCTCACGATACAAGATATACTTCTTGGCCAAATACTTTATTCATCGGGCAACATCAGTTTTCCACTTCCAGCTGTCTTCTGGGGGCCACCTCGGAAGGGGCCGGAGGCTCCAGTCTGAAAGCCTCGTCGAAGCAACCAGCTTTATTGAATTTCTCCACCAGGGCATCATACGGCGGGAAAGCACCGCCGAAACCAATAACGCGTCTTGCCTTGGCCACTGCTTCAAGCTGCTCCTTGGTCCAGAAGGGGGAAACATATGTATTCTTCTCCAATGCTTTGAGCGGTATGTACCTCATGGGATATGATGCGCAACCAATGTCCAGAATATCTTTTACTCTCCCATAGAACTCCTCGGGCGTGTCGTAGAAATTAGACTTGTAGTCGTAGAAATTATATAGCGTATAGAAAGAGATCTTCCGGCGAGACACCCCTGCAGATTCCAGCATATCGACGGCGCGGTGCACTGCTCTCTTCTCATGTGGTCCGTCGTAAGCCATCTTTATGTCTTTTAGTTTGAGGGACGCAAGTGCGTCGGCCTTTTCTTGAGTCATCAGGCGCGCGTCAAGGCCTTGATTGAAGTCGACGATTTTTCCGCAACGCCTGAGTGCGTGTATCCTATCCTCCCAATTCTCAAGGGCAAGGAAATTGTTATCCCAAAGGATTATCCTTTTATGGTCGGGGTGGGTGTGTTGGACAGGGTCATCCAATACGGACCTCATTTCACCTTCCATTGTGGGCACCAGGCAGAAAGGACATTTGTTGACACATCCCCTGGATGTGAACATGATCGACCCGTCCCAACCTTTCCAGGCGTCGGTATGTTCCAAGATGTCGTAGTCGGGCATATACTTCTCCGCCTCGGTATTCAAGCCGACATGCACGTCTGCATAAGGGAAGTGTTCCTTAATTCTGTCTGGATATAGAGAGGCGTATATCCCGCCGACACATATTGATGCATTGGGATACAGCTTATGATAGTGCTCGATAGCCTCGTGCACAGGCTTCCAAGCATATGTGAAGAGGGATGTGATCTCTATCCTACGCGGCGCGAATCCTTCTATCGGTCCCTGGAGCCCCCTTACCATACGAACCTTGTCCGCCAATGATTTCCTGTACGCTGATATCTTCATCAAACCCAGCGGAGGGTACCTCGTATAATATGCCGGTTCGACCAACAGCACGTCCATGGGTATGAGACGAAGTACAGAGATATATTGGTTCCTCAATTCTTCTCGTTCAGGGATCCCTTTCGGTCTTTTTGCTGGGATCTATCTTCTCGGAACGCTCAATCATCTTGGCGGCCATATCTATCATCGTCCAGCCCGCCTCCGCCCATTCTTCCCTCTCTGAAGTTTTCATCTCGGAGTACCAAGGCATTTTTTCCAGACCCCCATGCCTGTCTGCTGTATTGAAGAAGTCCCATAAGAACGCGAGGAAAACTCCAAACTCCTTGTTGCGCCGGGTATCGTTGCTGTCCTTAAAGACATCTCCAACGACAGACAGCAATGGAATATATTCTCTATTTTTCTCTTTGTTATCTTCTTTGGAGCTCTCTATGTGATCCCAATCAAACGCTTTTTTACTGATCTTTGTCAGAGTGTCATATCTTATCCCGGCCATCTCCTCGAGTATATCTATCAGCGGGTCGCACATCATGATGTTGAGCTCGAATTTCCCAGACGCGGTTCTTTTTTCGTAATGTTTTTTGACCAAAGGATGGAATGACTTCGACTTTACCTTCATGCGCTCTCTAGACGCATTTGCCCTGATCAATTCCTTTGTGGGCTGGTTCCTCTCCTCTTCGCCCGTCTCTTTGTTTTTGAGCGACCTGATTTCGCTGGCCTCTTCCTTCGCTTTTTCATCTATGGATGCCTTGATCCCGCTAAGTTCTGGCAGGATGGCGCGTTTGCTGCTCCCCTTCCTTTCAGCCGTTTCAATCTCTTCGTAAAATTCTTTCAGTTTGTTATTGTCCAAGGCCTTTCTAGCTTTGTTCAAGCAAGATGTTGCAAGACTCTCCGAAGTATAGTGGCTAAGGGCTTCTAGGCCATCTACCATGAATTCGCCCACTTTGTTGAATAGGATGTCTGTCTCGGGAACGGCCGCGCTAAAACCATCTCTGGATGCGTTTTCGGTTATCGCCTTGTCCAAAACATGTATCTCCCCATGCTGCCACCCTCTGAATTTAACGGAGGAATTGAAGTAGACCAATGATGTCTCGCCGACCCGGAAGCCTTTTTTCCTGTATGTCACAGAGGGATTCTTCAATTTGTTATTGCTGTTCGTGTTGACGAACCAGCCTACAGCCAGGATGTCTCTGTTGTCATTCTCTCCCTTCCTGAACTCCTTGAAAGAGGATGTTTCAAAAACGTTCTCCGAGGAAACGGGGTCTTTGAAAACCTCCTCTCCTTCTACATACACGGATGTTGAGGGTGCCGGAATTCCGTACTCCTTTAACTTGGAGATAATTGCTTCGCCGGGTTTGAAATCCTTATGGAACTTTAACGGGACCGTCCTGCTCAGGTACTCCGAGATGGAATTTTTACTGAATATCTTTGCGAGAGAAGAATGGATGTTAGATAGAGTGACCATCGTGTAGGACTTGCCGTCTTCATCTTCCGCATCAAGTTCTTCCAGCCCGTTTACGCTTTCATTCAGAACGTCCGCTGCCGTTTTGTTCTGTCTGCCATCGGGGTCCACCAATGGTTTGCTGTCTATGGACACCTTATATTTCGGACCGCTTTTCTTCTTGGTGACTATCACAACTCTTTCACAAACCGCAACGCCGCTCCAAATCCCAATCCCTCTCCAACCCACAGAGTCGTCGTCTTTGGAGGAGAATGCCACCTTCAGGGCATACCTGAGTCCGTTCTCATCCATCCCGTATCCGTCGTCGGATAGTGTGATCGTCCTGCCTCTGTTGTGGACGCCCACATCTATACGGCTTGCCCCTCCATCTATGGAGTTCTGCACGTATTCTCTAAGACAGTTCAGGTTATTCGCGTACAGGCCGGCCGTGATTGTCTCCATTATTGAGGACCCGATGTCCTCGCTTTGGATTTTTAGTTGTTTAAAAACCATCAGAAATCACCCTCGTTGGCGACACGTCCCTATATATGATAACCATCTTCACTCACCGTCTGTCCTCTCTATTCGAGATCTCCACGCGGAACGCCTCCTGT
>Ga0265295_1004175_pt1 | contig 19737 bp, 26 predicted proteins | sample Munlansysbiofilm_FD_192503 | JGI IMG/M metagenome (GOLD analysis project Ga0265295, IMG submission 192503) | Leachate microbial communities from a municipal landfill in Southern Ontario, Canada - Methane capture system biofilm | ecosystem: Engineered > Solid waste > Landfill > Unclassified ... | reverse complement strand
TTCGTATTGTCTGAATAACCCATGACAAATTTAGGCGGGTAAGTTTTAAGTGTTTCAAAATCGATGAGTGGGATCATATCCATCATCCATTCACCACCACCGACACTCCAAATAAAATCGACACTTGGGTCTTTATAAAGTGATTCAAAGTCACTAGCACGTCGTGCTTTAGTTGAGCTTGCGCCAAAATGATATTCAAATATTGCTTCGGTTTCCTTTATTTGAAAGCCCAATGATTTAAGTTTAGAAATGGCACTTTTAAGCCGTGTTAGATAGGGTTCAGTATTTGCACCAAAGCTTGGCGCAAATAATCCAATTGTATCCCCTTTTTGTAAGAATTTAGGGTATTTCATGTTATCACCACACTTATTATAACATAGTTATGAACTCGCGATTATAAATAATGTGAATAATGGGAGAGATGAGTTATAATAAATATGGTGATGCAGATATGGGGTTATCTTACCTATTAATTAAAGGTATCAAACAACTGAATATCGATGATGAAGCAACCTTATCTAACTTATTATTAGATATGATGCCAACCGCTAAAATAGAGATCGAACAGGATTTTTTAAGTGTTATCTTAAAGGAATCGTATAGTTATAATTTTAGCGATATTATCTTTAATACAAATGCGGAACTTTATACCAACTTGTCTTTATATGAATCCAGCATTTTCAGCGATTATGATGAACTCATCAAGGATAAATCATTTAAGATGATGCAGTTGAGGTTTGACCGTATATACCTAAACGACAAGATTTTATTTTATGAACGCATACTAGATGTCATAGATGATGCATTTAAAAGACAAGTATTAAAAGAGTTTTATGATGATCCCGAGTTTCTAAACACCATTAAGGTATTTATAGAAAAGAATCAAAACACCAGTGAAGCTTCTAAATTTCTTTATCTACACCGCAATACACTCATTAACCGAATTGAAAAGTTTTACCGAGTCACAGGTTATGATTTAAAGAAATTTGAAGATGCTGCCATCGTATATCTTTTAGTAAAGGACGCTAAGTAATATGCTCAAAAACACAACAGGCTTTAACCGTAAATTATTGGTTACTTACTTTTTATCTCATTTCATCAGAAGACAACTTTATATGGTATTCATTGGGTTTATATTAATCCTATCTATTGGTTTATTCATATTGGGCAATCTAAACAATGTCGGCTATTTATTGTTGATTGAACTGATATATCTTTTAGTCGTTTCTTGTGTATTTATTTTATTAATACATGTCAAGATTAAACAGGGCTTAAGAAAAGGCATTGTTAGAATACACTATGAGTTTTTAGATACTGAGGTATTGGTGTCAAGTGTCATTGGCGGCGAAGAACTTAAAATGACATTCGCTTATCCTCAAGTGAAAAAGATTGTTAGGTATAGACATGTTGTGATCATCTATTTTAAATATAACGAAGCGTTACTAATGGATGCCAATGGATTCACAGTAGGTAACTATGAAGCATTTAGACCATTCATACTAGACAAACTTAACTTAACGAAAAAATAACATAATGGTTGAAGTGTGCAAGTTGCACATTTCTTTTTTTATCTATTCACCTTATAATGTAAGCGTTGACAACTACTACAAAGGAGTGATTTTATGGCAACGCTAGACTTAAAACACATTGATAAGATTTATCCTAACGGCGTACAAGCGGTTTTTGATTTTAACTTAAGCATCAAAGACAAAGAATTTATCGTATTCGTTGGACCTTCAGGTTGTGGGAAATCTACAACATTACGTATGATCGCAGGGTTAGAAGAAATTTCTGCTGGTGAATTATACATCGACAACTTATTAGTAAATGATGTCGCACCAAAAGACAGAAATATCGCGATGGTATTCCAATCCTATGCGTTATACCCACATATGTCAGTTTATGACAACATGGCTTTCGGATTAAAGATTCGTAAAATGCCTAAAAATGAAATTGATACAAAAGTTAAAGAAGCAGCAGCAATCCTTGGCTTATTACCTTACCTAGATAGAAAACCAAAAGCTTTATCAGGTGGTCAAAGACAACGTGTTGCCTTAGGTAGAGCCATCGTTCGTAATGCGAAAGTATTCTTAATGGACGAACCACTATCTAACCTAGATGCTAAACTACGTGTTCAAATGCGTGGGGAATTAATCAAACTACACAACAGAATTAACACAACTACCATCTATGTAACCCATGACCAAATTGAAGCGATGACGATGGCTAGCCGTATCGTTGTTATGAAAGATGGTTATATCCAACAAGTTGGCGCACCAAAAGAAATTTATGACTATCCAAACAATATGTTCGTTGCAGGCTTCATCGGTACGCCACCAATGAACTTCATCGAAGGTGTCGTTAATAAAGACGGTAGCTTCGTGGCTGGACAACATAAAGTTCAAGTACCAGAAGGTAAACTTGAAATCGTTAAACAAAATAACTTCTATGGTAAACCAATCGTTTTAGGTATTCGTCCAGAAGATATTCATGATGACAAACTAGTATTAGAAACTTACCCAGACGCCATTCTTAAGGTTGAAGTTGACGTAGCAGAATTACTAGGTGCTGAAACCAACATTTACACTGCAGTTAATGGTAACAACATTTGTGCAAGCGTAGATGCACGTGCTGATATTAAGATTGGTGACAAACTTGAACTTGCTTTAGACATGAACAAGTGCCATTTCTTTAACCCAGAAACTGAACAACGTTTAGTATTAGATCTTAACAAATAAAGAGACTTCGGTCTCTTTTCTTTTTATCCAATGTTACTATATATCAATCAAGACTCAAGTGGGTCGAAACTTTTTTTCGAAAACTATGTTCAACAAGCAGAAAAGGCATCCATCAGCATTGTCAAACTGTTGTGTGAACAAGCACTATTCAGTTATGAAAGTAGAATTAGATTAACCAAAACCAAGTTTAGGGTGAATACCAAAATACCAGTTTATGTTAACCAAAGTATATTTCTTATGCCATCTAAATCCCCGAAACAGTATGATAATATATGGCTAAATTACTTCGCAATTGTGGGATATCATCCATATCAGTCTAGTGTGGTGGTATTACTGAAGAATCGGAGTGAAATCGTCATCAAACAATCGTTTCGGGTTTTTCAGAATAAAATGAGGCTATGTGAAGCGATTCTTAGTTATATTAAACAAGTAGATGAAGATATACTATAGCGAATTGATAACATTTTCATGTGATATTTTCTAGTAAATATGAAGTCATAGTGATATAATATTGTCGGTTGAATATCATTAAAATAATTAATGGAGGACATTATGACAAAAAAGACAGTCAGAGACATCGAAGTTTCTGGGAAAAAAGTATTAATCAGAGTCGATTTTAACGTGCCTATGCAAGACGGTAAAATCACAGACGAAAATCGTATTGTTGAAGCATTACCAACCATCAAGTATGTACTTGAAAATGGTGGTAAAGCCATCTTATTTTCTCACTTAGGCAGAGTTGCTAGCGCAGAAGATAAGAAAGATGCGACATTAGCACCAGTTGCTAATCGTTTAAGCGAATTATTGAATCAAAAGGTTGTCTTCGTACCTGAAACACGTGGTGCCGCTTTAGAAAGTGCCATCAACGAACTTAAAAACGGCGACATTTTAATGTTTGAAAACACACGTTTTGAAGACATTGAAGGTAAGAAAGAATCAAAAAACAATCCTGAGTTAGGTGCTTATTGGGCATCACTTGGTGACGTATTCGTCAATGATGCATTCGGTACAGCACACAGAGCACATGCTTCAAATGCAGGTATCGCTGCAAACATCAATGAAACCGTTGCAGGCTTCTTACTAGAAAAAGAAATCAAATTCATCGGTGGTGCAGTCTCAAATCCAAAACGTCCTTTCGTTGCGATTTTAGGTGGTGCTAAAGTATCCGATAAGATTGAAGTCATTTCTAACTTATTAAAAGTTGCTGACAAAGTCATCATTGGTGGCGGTATGGCATACACTTTCTTAAAAGCACAAGGGTTTGAAATCGGAACAAGCTTATGCGAACTTGAAAAAGTTGAATTGGCTAAATCCTTATTAGAACAAGCACAAGGTAAAATTGTTTTACCAATCGACTTTGCGTTTACTAGCAAGTTTGCCAATGAACCTGCATCACATGTAGGACCAATCACAGATATTAAAGCAGACGAAATGTCATTAGATATCGGACCTAAATCCATTGAAATGTTTGCAGACATTTTAAAAACTGCAAAAACAGTCGTTTGGAATGGACCAATGGGTGTATTTGAAATGTCAAACTATGCTAAAGGTACCATCGGTGTTTGCGATGCGATTTCTAAACTAACTGAAGCAACAACCATCGTTGGTGGTGGGGATTCAGCTGCAGCAGCCATTCAATTTGGTTATGCATCTAAATTTACACACATTTCAACTGGTGGCGGCGCATCCTTAGAGTATTTAGAAGGCAAAGCTTTACCAGGCGTTGAAATTGTTGCAAACAAATAATAATGGACATCGGTAGTAAAATCAGAGCAATTAGGCTCGAAAGTGGTTTGACGCAAGAAGAACTGGCGAAAAGGTTAGCTTTATCCAAAGGCTATATATCCCAGTTAGAACATAATTTGGCGTCCCCATCCATGACGACTCTGTTCTCAGTTTTAGAAGTATTAGGTGTAGAACCAAGTGATTTCTTCCAAGAAACCCTTGATCAAGTTGTGTTTAAACCATCCGACTTTTCAAAAGAAGTAAACGGTGACTTGAAGCATAACATTAGAAGGATTTTACCTAATACGATAAAATATGACATGGAGCCCATCATGATTGAAATCCAACCCGGCGGGGCTTCGATAAAATATGATAGACACGCTGGTGAATCATTTGGTTATGTACTTGAAGGCGAAATTACGCTTTACTTAAATTTAAAGAAACATGTAGTGAAAACTGGTGAGACTTTCTATTATAAAGCGAAGAAGTCGCATCAAATCGTAAACCATACCAATAAAAAGGCAATAGTACTTTGGATTAGTACGCCGCCAATGTTTTAGAAAGGTGATATATATTATGGAAAAAGAAATCATTGTAAAAAGCACAACTGGATTACACGCAAGTCTTGCAGTTAAAATCGTTCAAACCGCATCAAAGTATGCTGTAAATATTGAACTACACTACAAGGACAAAGTTGTTGACCTTAAATCTATTTTAGGGTTAATGTCATTAGCAATTCCTAAAGGTGAAAACGTTAGAATTGTTGCATCCGGTCAAAATGCTGAAGACGCCATTAATGAAATCTCAGCGATTTTAGAATAAGGAGTATTTATGAATAATTTGAGAAAGCCTGTCATTGCAGGCAACTGGAAGATGTATAAAACACGTGACGAAGCACTTCAATTCATTTACACAGTGAATCAAGAAGTCCCAACAAGAGATTTAGTTGAGACCGTCATTTGTGCGAACGATGTTTTATTAAGAGATTTAGTCAAAAGACAAGGTGAAAACCTAAAAATAGGGGCTCAAAATATGCATTATGCAGAAAATGGGGCTTTTACAGGTGAAACCTCACCATTGGTATTAGAAACAACTGGTGTTGATTATGTCATCATTGGTCACTCTGAAAGAAGAGCGATGTTCAATGAAACAGATGAAACCGTTAATCTAAAACTACATGCCGCAATCAAACACGAATTGACACCAATTTTATGTGTTGGAGAATCTTTAGAAATTAGAGAAGCAGGCACAACCAATGAATGGGTTAAAAACCAAGTGGTTAAAGCATATAACAACTTAGATGCTAAACAAGCATTAGAAACCATTGTTGCTTACGAACCAATCTGGGCAATCGGTACAGGTAAAACTGCTACCCCTGAACAAGCTGAAGAAACCATTAAGGCTATTAGAGATGTACTAGTTACCCTTTATGGTGACGTGGTCGCATCCAAGATTAGAATTCTTTACGGTGGGTCAGTCAACACTAAAAATGTTGAATCACTACTAGCGAAAGAAAACATCGATGGGGCTTTAGTTGGTGGGGCATCATTAGATGCAGCATCTTACTTAACCCTTGTTAAAGCAGCAACCCAAAAATAACCAATTGACGCATCTATCTAAAAAGATAGGTGCGTTTTATTTTTTTCGCTTGCTTAACGATTAAAAAGCGCTATAATATCTTTGGATTATTTGATTTTGATGATTCTAAATTCGTCAAACATCAGCTCATAGAGGTATTTATGCAACATATAAAGCGTTTTTTTCTGAAAGACAAAGTATTTTTAATCGCATTTGTCTTTGCAGCACTTTCCATTATTATCCATCCGGTTTTTAGTGACTATAAAACCTACATCAACTATAAAGTATTAATCGTAATGTTTTCCTTGATGCTATCAGTTGCGGGTATGACTGACCAACATCTATTTACGTTTATCGCAGTCAAAATGGTGAAACATTTAAGGGACATGCGGTTGATCGCACTTGTGATCATCATCACCACGTTTTTCCTTGGGATGTTGATCACAAACGATGCGGTCTTATTAACGTTGGTGCCTTTCACTTTGTTTGTCACATCCAAAATTAACCGTCATAAAGAAGCGTTGATCATTGTCATATTACAGACTTTGGCAGCGAACTTAGGGTCTGCATTAACACCAATGGGTGATCCTCAAAATATCTTTTTATACACCAATTTTAATATCCCATTTTGGGTATTTATGTCAAAAACAGCGGTGATTACCATCACTGGTTTTATCCTCTTAATCCTAACGGTATTTATTGTATTCAAAGACGACGTTGTGAAGCCTATCGTTGAGGATGTTCATATAAAAGACTACCGAATTTGGATTTACTTTGTGATGTTTATGTTAGCAATCTTAACGGTACTACATGTCATAAATCCATATATAGCATTAGGTATTGTTCTGTTATTAGGCTTAATATGCTCAAGACCTGAGTTTAGGAAAGTCGATTATCATTTACTACTAACCTTTGTCATGTTTTTCATCTTTACTGGTAACATATCCAATCTAGAAGTCGTTCAAAACTTATTTGAACATATATTAAATAGTTCAACCAATGTCTTTTTTACAGGTCTATTGATATCACAAGTCATCTCAAATGTACCAGCAACTGTATTGTTATCCGCATTTACCGAAGAAGCATATTTACTGGATTTACTTCAAGGCGTCAATGTCGGTGCGATGGGGACCATCATTGGGTCCTTGGCGAGTTTGATTACATTTAAGTTCGTCATTAAGCTCTATCCAGAACGGTTCAAAGAGTATTTAATTAAATACACGGTCATCTGTTTGATCTATATGGCAGTCATTATTTCAGTGATTTTTATACTATAACCTAGCTTAATCGCTAGGTTTTTTCTTTATTTATCACATTATGATAAAATGATGATAACGAGGTATGACATATGACAAAAAAAATCAATAGCTTTGATTTCTTAAGAGGATTAGGTGTATTCTTTGTATTAATGTTACATACAGCATTCTATTTTTATGTAGATATCTATGATGTTGATATGGAAAATCCAAGCTTAATCATCACGCTAATTGGATTTCTATTGATGTTTGCGGGTCTTTTCGCAATGGTTTCAGGGGCATCTTATACCATCCAGTTCTTAAGAACAGATACCAATCAACAAAGAGGTAAGTTAAAACACATGGCTAAAAGTGGGTTATTATTACTCGTGGTTGCTTATCTGTATTTTTTGATTACAGGACCTGGCATCATCCATTTTGAAACACGCAGTATGGATGAATCTTTATTGGTATCATTCATCAATCAAGGCAGCTTTCAACCACTAACACTTGAGCGCATTTTTTATGTGGACAGTCTAGTGATGTTATCTTTGAATATTTTGTTACTAACAGGGTTATTCCGTTTGATCAAAAAACATATATTCAATCCTAAAATGAGCATGTATATGTTATTAGGGGCAACTTTATTCATGGCGATTTCATACATAAGAATCCCACTTTATAATGTCTATCTAGAAGCACTAGATGACAAAAATTATATCGTGATGTTGTTACTCAATTTCTTTGTTGCCAAAAACAATCCAATCTTACCATTCTTTGCGTTTGCATTATTTGGTGTTTGGTTTGCTTTACTGATACATCATCAATCAAAACCATTAACCAAGCAGGTACTACCTGTTGTTGCCATTTATTTAGTGATTGGTATTTTTGGTTATATATTAGCACCTGAAACCATGTTAGAGCGCGCCATTGATCCAACTTGGTATTTCATCATGGTGATTCAAATCGGGCTATTCTTAGGCATGATGTTAATGGCTTACCAACTCATGGATAGAAAGACATATAAAGGTAATGTAGTATCACGGTTTATCAGTCGCTTTGGTGTAGCAGGGTTAACCCCATTTTTCTTTGAACAAATCGTTAGTGCACTCCTATTCTTTATCATCAATCTATTGGTCACAGTCGAATTTGGTATTCCAGGGGCACTTCTTTATGGATTAATGCTAGCGTTGTCATGGGGATATTTCTTAGTTTTATGGGAGAAAAAATCATATCGCTATGGTTTGGAATGGGCAATGACAAGGTTAAATCCGACCTTATCTAGTAAAAAAGATAAACTTGAGGCCAAATAAATGGGTATCATAACCGATTACCGATTACTCAATAAAAACCGGTACAAGCTATCAAAACAAGCGATAGAAGCACTTCAGTTAAAAGCACTGAAAGCCATTTATCATAAAGCGATATCGGATAGTCCATTTTACCAGAAGTTATACAAGGGTTATCCATTTGAGACACTAGATGACTTTTACAAACTACCAATCATCAACAAGTCAATCATGATGGAAAACTTCTCAGACTTAAATACTGTCGGTTTAAATAAAGAAGCAGTCATGGCTTATGCAGTTGAAAGAGAGTTGAATAAAGATTACCTAGGGTACTATCAAGATGAGTTCGTCATAGGGCTATCCTCTGGGACTTCCGGTAATAAAGGGCTCTATATTACACCTAAAAGCTTAACCAAACGATTACCAGGTGTCTTTCTAGCCAGAGGTGGCATTAGCTTAAAAGACCTACCACTTAGAATCATGTTTTGTCTAAGGGTATTTTCACAAGGCTTTAGTGACATCAATGCACCATTTTTGAAATTGAAATATACCTCAACGATGACACCGATAAATCAGTTCATTCAAGACTTAAACCAAGAAAATGCCAACCTACTAATGGCACCACCATCTTTTATCAGACAGTTATTGCCATATAAGAATCAAATCAAGGTTAAACTAAAGAAAATCATCACCTATGCTGAGGTTTTAAATGATGCAGATAAAGCGCAATTTGAGCTGTATTTTAAAACGAAAGTCATTGAAATATATCAAGCATCAGAAGGACAAATCGCCTCTGCTTGTAAAGCGGGGCATCTCCATATCAATGAAGATTTGGTGTTTGTTGAACTGTATGATGAAAACAACCAGCTTATCACCGAACCAAATGTCGTTGGTCATAAAATGATTTTGACTAATTTAGTGAATGATGCCCAACCGCTCATCCGGTACGAGATGAATGATATGATTGTCTTAGATAAACCTTGTAGCTGCGGGTCACACTTTAGACGCATCAAAAGAATCATTGGTCGATGTGATGACAATTTATATTTTTATGATCAACAACACCAAAAACAAGTGGTCTATTCTGACTTGTTTTCAAGATGGATCATCACAACCTCTGATGACATACGTGAATTTCAAGTGAAACAAGTAGAAGTGGGAAAGCTAGAAATTACACTAGATGTACAACATACATTTGAGACAAGCCTTATCAAGGATAGGCTAGATAAAGAACTAGGTGCACTTGGGTTAGTGGGTACTTATACATTTAATGTAGAGAAACTAGCATTACCGAAACACCTGAACAAGTTCAAACGATTTATCTCAACAATAGATGAAAAATGACCGTAAAAGGTCATTTTTTGTCAAAAAAAAGCACACCATGATAGTGTGCTTCGTTTGTTAATGATTAACGGTTGTAGAATTCAACGATTAATTGTTCTTTGATTTCTGGTAAGATTTCATTTCTTTCTGGATATCTAACGAATGTGCCAACTGTAGTTGCTTCATCGAAAGAGACGAATTCCTTACGTGCTACCATCTTTTCTAAAGCAACTTTAACAATTGCTAAGTCTTTTGATGTTTCACGTAATGAAACTTTTTGTCCAGGTACTAAACGATAGGAAGCGATGTCCACTTTCTTACCGTCTACTAGGAAATGTCCATGGTTTACAAGCTGTCTAGCTTGTGCACGAGTCGCAGCGAAACCTAGGCGATATACCACGTTGTCTAATCTTGATTCTAATAGTCTCAAGAAATTTTCACCGTGTACACCTTGAAGTTTTTTAGCTTCAACGAATGTTTTATGGAATTGCTTTTCAGAAACACCATACGTGAAACGTACTTTTTGTTTTTCTTGAAGCTGAGTACCATAATCGCTTAATTTGCTTCTTCTTTGACCGTGTTGACCTGGTGCATAAGGACGACGTTGTAGTTCTTTACCTGTTTCTGATAAAGAATAATTTAAACGACGTGAAACCTTCCAAGATGGTCCTGTGTATCTACTCATAATTTTTACCTCCTTATAGATTTTGGTGGTAAAAAATGCATTCACAAGGTTTAAGGAGATCGTCTTGTCGCTTTCGCCTAAAGCAGAAGGTTACTTACTACCCCTATTAGGAAGCGATCTATTCTTAATTTGTTTTTGCCTGCTTTTACCGACAAACTACATTATACACAATTAATATTTATAAGTCAATTATATTTCATATAAGTCAATAATGACCTTAGCGAATGCAACAAAAAAGGCTTCTAAGTCCGAATCGAATCGATTAAATAGCGGACTATCAATGTCTAAAACCCCAATTGGCTTGCCATTTTTATAAAGTGGCACGACCAGTTCAGAGTTAGAATTGGAATCACAAGCAATATGGCCGTCAAATTGATGGACATCAATGACGTTTAACACACGTTTTTGTTCAAACGATGTACCGCATACCCCTTTACCGACTTCAATTTCCACACAAGCTGGTAGGCCTTGGAATGGTCCAAGGATTAATTTATCTTGTTCGTATAAATAAAATCCTGCCCAGTTTAAATCGGGTATATAAGCTTTTAAGAATGCACTGGCATTCGATAAAAGCGATAAGTTGTTTTTTGAACCTTCTAGCAATGATTTGCCGCTTTCTAATAGTAAATTCATGGTATATCCTCACTTTTCTTCTAATACATTATACCAAAAAAAAGGCCATTCTATGTTAAAATAGTAACGGTGATATAATGTCGAATTACGATAAAGTTTTAATCCGTTTTGGCGATCTCATGCTAAAGGGGAAAAATCAAAGAATATTTAGGGAAAAAGCAATTGCCCTTTTAAAGAAAAACATCATTGACTTGAATGTTAAATTAGAAAAAAGACACGACAGGTTGTTTTTAGTGATCAATGATGTCGAAGAATCTATCATAAAAGAACGTTTAATGCGAGTATCGGGTGTTGGGTCTTTTAGTTTTGTTGTAACAACAGAACCAAACTACGAAACAATGGCTTTAAAAGCAATTGAACTCATTAAAAAAGAAGTTAAGAAACCAACCACATTTAAAGTGGAAACGAAGCGTACAGATAAATCGTTAAATGAAACCTCGCAAGAAATCACACAAATACTGGCGAGAAGTGTTTTAAAAGAGACATCAGACTTACTGACAGTAGACGTTAGAAATCCTCTTTTGACTTTATATTTTGAAATCAGAGCAGATGAGGCATTCATCTACCTAGATTCAATTAAAGGCTTAGGCGGGTTCCCAGTTGGTGCAGCCGGCCGCGGGTTATTATTACTTTCTGGTGGGATTGATTCCCCAGTCGCAGGCTTTTTAGCGATGAAACAAGGCATTGAAATCGAAGCGATTCATTTTGAGTCAACACCAATGACTTCGATTGAATCCGCTCAAAAAGTACTTGATTTGGCCAAAAAGATGAGCCTATATGCACAACGACATGAAATCAAAGTCCACATGGTACCATTTTCTAAAATTCATGAGGAAATCATTAACCGTATTTCACCATCCTATGTGGTGACTGTGATGAGACGGATGATGTTTAGATTGGCAGAAATGAAAGCCCATAAGACAAAATCTTTAGCGATCATTACGGGTGAATCTGTGGGGCAAGTTGCCTCACAAACCTTAGAGTCGATGGTAACGATAGAAGCCGTGACGACTTTACCAATTTTAAGACCATTGATTACAATGGATAAACTAGATATCATCGATATATCTAAGAGAATTGATACCTATGACTTATCGATATTACCGTTTGAGGATTGTTGTACAGTCTACACACCGAAAAATGCTTCAACTACCCCATCGGTTAAAAAAGCATTGATCAATGAGAAGTTTATGGCAAACGTCGAAGGTTTACTAGAAGAAGCCATCAACGATATCAAAACATTTGTTATCTCGCCAAATCATCCAGTCAATTTAATTGAACATGGGTTTACAGTGAAGGAAGCCTGGGAGGCAATGCATGATCACATCGAAGGACAATGACAAAATTAAATATATCATCAAACTCCAATCGAAGAAATACCGTGACCAATTTAACAAGTTTGTCATCTACGGTGACCACGCGATTGAAGAAGCCCTTAAACAAGGATTTGAGATGGAGTTATATACCTCAAACCCACTTAAAAAGGGTGAATTAATCAGCGACGAGTTGATGAAAAAAGTATCTCTAACTGAAACACCGACAGATTGCCTAGCAGTGGTTAAGAAACGCCCTGAACAAAGCTATTCAAATCGGATTTTAATGTTGGATAACATCCAAGACCCAGGCAACATGGGTACCCTCATTAGAAGTGCAGTGGGGTTTGGATTTACTACAGTGATTTCTAGTTTAAACTCAGTCGATTATTATCATGAAAGAACCATTAGAGCAACCCAAGGCAACTTGTTATACGCTAACTTAATTAAAGCACCACTAGCAGACCGTATCAAAGCCTTAAAGTTTATGGGTTATGAGATTTATGTGACTGCGCTACAAGGGTCAGTCGATCTTAAAACCATCACACCAAAAGACAAATGTGTTTTGGTCTTAGGCAATGAAGGTGCAGGCGTTTCAGACGACATCATGCGTTTAGCGACCAAAACCATCCGCGTTAAAACCAGAGACATCGAATCATTAAATGTTGCGATGGCTGGGTCTATCATCATGTATGAATGGCAGGTGTAAGAAATGGCAATAATCACAGGTTTTTTTGACCACATTGAAAGTGAAATTGAAAAACAAATCGATGAGGCAAAGCGTTTAGATATCAAACATATCAGTTTGAGAAATTTCTCAAATCAAACGCTGCTTGATTTAGACTTGAATCAAATCAAGGATATCCAAGCGCTATTCAAAAAAGAAAAATTAACCCTCCAAATCGTTGATGCAAACTATTACTACAACTTCATTGGTGTTAATCAAAAAGAACTTCAAACGCTTTTTGAAAACGCTCGATTACTACAAACCAAAACCCTCATCTTAGAATTACCGGATGTTGATGATTTTGACTTGCAACATGAAAACTTCCTAGCCCATGTTAAGTGGTTATTGGACGATACTAAGAAAAAATCATTTGACCTCGTATTTAAAGTGAATCCTACTTATAAACCAGGCGTTATTGCGTATTTAATCAATCAAATTAAAGGCGTTAAGTTCATATTTGATGCTGGACTGGTTAAAAGACTAAAAGCCTCTGTAACCACGACTTATCGCATCATGAAGAAAAATACCGAAGGCATGATGATTTATGATATCGATAAGAACAATGAACCATACTTATTAGGCTATGGCTATACGGGTATCATGGAAGTTGTTAGAAAGATGAATCGCGACAAGTACAAAGGCGCATACATCCTAGACTTCAACTTAATGGATTATATTGAAAACAGAGAGAACGCACATAAAAAAAGAAAGTTCTTTGGCTTATTCACAAAAGATAAAAAAGAAAAAGCCAAGTATGTTAGAATGGATCAACTCTTAGGCTTAAAACCAGAAGAAACACTCGATTATACCAACATGCTAAAAATCTATATTAATGTTCTTAATAAGGTTATTACAAAATAAAAAGGCGAGTAATCGCCTTTTACATTAGTTCCTCTTCTTCAAACAGTGGTTTCGCATTTGGAATGTCCACATAGAGCTTGGTTGTATACATGATGCCATCTAGGTGGTCATATTCATGTTGGAACACGGTTGCAGGATATCCGCTTAAAGTCCCATGTGATAAAACAAATGAATTGGATTTGATGTCAAAAATATAAGCTTCAAAGCTGATACTTTTATGTCTTGGTGTGATGCCGTCTGTTTTTCTATCTACAGACAAACAGCCTTCACCACCATTTAAGAACACCATATCACTTGAACGGCTGGTAATCTTTGGATTAACGACAATCATGGAATAAAGTTCACCGTCTACATCATATACGTGCATCGCAAACATGCGTTTAGATACATTAATTTGTGGGGCGGCTAATCCCACACCTGGCCTTAAGCCATATTTTTCAGCAATCTCATCATCTTGAGAATTCATCACATATTGTAAGAGTGAGAACGCAATGTTTCTGTCTTCTAAAGTAACTGGCATTTTTACAGGTTGAGCGACCTTGGTTAAAGTCGGATGCCCTTCACGGATGATATCTTTCATTAAAATCATAGTAAACACCTCGTCTAAATTATAACATAATTTCCATTATTCACACTTATTTTGACAAAAACTAGAAAAAAAAGTATAGTTATATTAGGTGAATTTATGGACAGAATGGAAATTATTTTAAAGGCATACGATGTTGCCGATGAAATCAAAGCATCAGAAGCATTTAAGTCATTAATTGCTTTAAAAACATATATGGATGATCATTTAAAAAAAGAAGTCGATGCTTATCAAAAAGCACATAGTCGTTTTAGTGACATTCAAGCAACGGGTGGGCAATATCACCCAGATTTTAAAGAAGCTGTTTTAGCGTTATCTATCGCAAAACGTGCACTATATGAAAAAAAAGAAGTAAAACAGTATATCGAACAAGAAAAAGCCATTCAAAAAATCTTAGATGACTTAGCAAGAGACCTTGCGAATAAAATATCAAGTCATGTCAAAGCACCAAATGAGTTAGGCTTCCTAAAGGAGAGCAGTTGTCATGCAGGTTAACCGTATGTCATATATCGTTTATATCAAAAATAACGACGTCATTAAGCGAATTGAAGAACTAGATGTCAATGTGGTCTATAAGTCACAAAAACAAAAATACGCCACCATTTATTTCGACCGTTCAAAAGAAAAAGAAATCAAACTAGCACTTGAAAAAATGAAAGGTGTTTCTCGTTACGAAAAGAGTTTATTAGAAGCACAAACCATTGTTTTTGAAGTGTAAAGGAAAAATACTTGACAATAGTTTTCAAACCAGTATAATAGTAGTAGACACAAAGGAGTGAAAATTATGGTAAAAATTAGATTACAACGTTTCGGTTCTAACAAGAATCCATTCTACCGCGTAGTTGCAACAGAAGCGACTTCTCCAAGAGACGGCCGTTTCTTAGAAATCATCGGTACTTACGACCCAGTTAAAAACCCTGCAGTCGTTAACATCGATAAAGAAAAAGCAGCTAAATGGATCAACAATGGTGCTAAACCAACTGAAACCGTAAAAAGCTTATTCAAAAAATATTCAGTTTTAGACAAATAATACCAAAGGGGGATTACTGAAATGGCTATTAATTATGATTTACTCGTTAAAAATATCGTTACGCCATTAGTGCTTCACCCTGAGGATGTACTTGTTAAAACACTTGCGGATGATGGGACAGACCTTGCTATCCAGGTTTTGGTAAATCAAGAAGATCTAGGCCGTGTCATTGGCAAGGGCGGTAAGATTGCCTCAGCCATTCGTACTATTGTTTATGCTGGTGCTTCTAAAGAAGGCAAGCACGTTAAAATTGACATTGATGCATTTTAAAGAAGAGATGATATCTCTTTTTTTATTGTCTCAATAAATGTATAATGAAAGAGGTGATAAAGATGACATATGAAATAGGTAAAATAGCGAACACACACGGGATTCGTGGTGAAGTTAAAATAAAGACTGACACTGATTTTGACCGCTTTGTTAAGGGTAAAACGGTCTATACAACGACTGAGTCAGGTGAATTAAAATTCAAAATAAAAACCGTCAGAACAGCCAAAGACCACTTGATTGTGAGTTTTGAAGGTTATGACCATATCAATCAAATCGAGCATTTAAAAGGGTCGATCCTTTATACAACTGAAAAGCCAAAACTCAATAAAGGCGAATATCATTTTAGCGATTTAATCGGTAAAAAAGTATTTAACCAACATGATTTGCAAGTAGGCACCGTCAAAGATGTACTAGAAGTCCCACAAGGCCATTTATTACAAGTAGACACAGGTGAAAAACTAGCGTTAGTCCCTTTTGTAGAAGCATTTGTTAAAACCATTGATGACGTGATTACGATTGAGGAAATCGAGGGCTTATTGTGAGAATAGATATCATTACAATCTTCCCTGACATGTTAAAAAACACACTAGATGAGTCAATCATGCGTCGTGCAATCGGTTTGGGTCTAGTTGAAGTTAATATCATCGATTTAAGAGATTATAGTTTATCTAAACACAAGAAAGTCGATGACACACCTTATGGTGGTGGCGCAGGGATGTTATTACAGTTTCCACCACTTTATGAAGCTTTACAAGCAATCAAACAAGCAAACACCAAAGTGTTGATCACATCACCTAGGGGAAAAACATTCAATCAACAGATGGCTGAATCACTTTCACAACTTGAACATATCGTCATATTAGCCGGTCATTACGAAGGTTTTGATGAACGCATCTATCATTTTGTCGATGAAGAAGTATCGGTTGGAGACTTCGTTTTAACGGGTGGTGAGATACCAGCGTTACTGATCACGGATGCAGTCGTTAGATTACTGGATGACGTAATTAAGAAAGAATCTCACGAAAATGATTCATTCTCAAATGGCCTATTAGAACACCCACACTATACAAAACCAGCAACCTATCAGGGGTTTGATGTACCTGAAGTACTTAAAAATGGTAATCATAAAGAGATTGATCAGTGGCGTCATTATGAAGCGTTAAAACAAACTTACATGAAACGTCCCGATTTATTAAAGGATTATCCACTAACCAAACAAGATCTAAAATGGCTTGAACAGATCAAAAAAGAATTAGGTGAAACAAAATGAAGAAACTATTAATCATGGCCTTATTGGTCCTAAGTTTAGCAGGGTGTGAGAAAACCTCACCTTTAATCAAAGACGCGGAAAATGAAACGTGGACAGATTTAAATGAAGTATCCCTAGCGATTAATCAAGCAGAAGATGCATTCTTTAAAGATTTCTATTTCGTAGATATTAGGGAAGAAAGTGCCTATCAAGCGACATTTGTTAGTGGCTTCAGACACGTATTAAGAACAGAGTTTGATGACTATTTCAACGATGTCGAAAAATATGCCATGATTGTTATATTCTCAGGCAACAGTGAAACAGCGTCAGAAGCGTTCGGCTACCTAGATTCATTGGGGTTTTATAACATCAAAGTCATTGACGCAACATCAGAAGCATTATTCAGTCATTTCTCTAATCGTTTGATGTCAATCGATGAAAATGGTGAAACCTGTCCGATTGAACCACAACCGGGTTGTTAATTTTGAAATAAGCATCAAAAACACTTGATGCGTTTCTATATCTATGATATAATACAAAATGCCGTAATCGGTAAAGCACAGTGGTCCGCTAAAGAATCCTTTATGAACACTGGAAGAGTAGGAGTGAATAACATGGCAAGAGCTAAAGGTCAACAATTGATCCAAGAGCTTACGAGCGCATACATGAAGGAAGTACCAACTTTCTATCCTGGTGATACAGTAAAAGTGTATGTAAAAATTAAAGAAGGTAACCGCGAACGTATCCAATTATTTGAAGGATTGGTCATCAAACGTCAAGGTGGCGGTATTAGTGAAACCTTTACAGTTCGTAAGATATCTTATGGCGTCGGCGTCGAAAGAACGTTCCCAGTGAACAGTCCAGCGATCGATCGTCTAGAAGTTGCTCGTAGTGGTAAAGTTCGTAGAGCTAAACTTAACTACATCCGCACGCTTTCAACTAAAGCTGCACGTATCAAAGAAAAAAGAACAGTTTAATGAGTTGAAACCGATACGTTTGTATCGGTTTTTTCTTTGATTGATTCGGTAAAAATCACACAAAGAAATCGATTTATGAAAATTTTTCACAAATCAGTTGAAAGCCTTTACACTAAATGGTATAATTTTCTTGTTATAAGGAGTTGAGATTATGAGTACAAAAGTAACAATTTATGAAGTTGCATTAGCCGCAAGAGTATCATTGGCAACTGTATCACGTGTCTTAAACAATCCAGAGAAGGTTAAACCAGATACGAGAGAACGTGTCCTTAAAGTCATCAAAGAATTGGGTTATCGCCCAAATGCGATTGCTAGAGGTTTAGCAAGTAGAAAAACGACCACCGTCGGGGTTTTAATCTCTGATATCACAAGAGCGAGCGTTGCAGAAATGTTAGGTGGTATATCTGATATTGCGATGAAGTATAGTTATTCAATTAAACTATTCTCAGCTCATGAAAATATCAACATCTCTGATTTGTTGAATGACATCGTTGCTGAACAAGTCGATGGCGTCTTACTATTAAATGATGAATTAGACTTAAACCAAATGAAAACCATCAAAGAAACATTTGATGATAACGACATCCCATTCGTTTTAGCGAATGTGATTTATGATGATCAAACTGTGCCATCGGTATCCATCGATTATGCAAAAGCTGGTTATGAAATCACAAAACTAATGATTGAAAATGGCAGAAAAGACATTTATATGTTATCGACTGTTAGAAAATATTCTGTCAATGATCAAAAAGAATTGGGTTATACCAATGCCATGAAGGAAGCTGGTTTACAACCAAAAGTCTTCAGAACATCTGGTAACACATCTGTCAATAGACAACACTTCGCCAACTTCTTTAGTGATAAAGCAGTCGATGGTGCGATTGGTGTGAGAGACTCAATTGCTGTATCATTTATGAATATTTCAAGTGAAACCGGTAGAAGAGTACCAGAAATGGTAGCTGTCGCAGGTTTCCAGAATACAAAATATGGTATTTTATCTAGACCAACCTTAACCTCAATTGATATCCCAGTTTATGATATCGGTGCGGTTGCGATGCGTCTATTAACCAAATTAATGAACAAAGAAAAATTAGATTCACTTCAAGTCGTGTTGCCTCACTACATCGTCAGAAGAGAATCATTATAGGTCGTTGAAAAAAGAAGACTTAAGGTAATATCACTTGAATAAAGAGACTTCATGGTTGGTGTAAATGAAGCAAGTCATTACTGAATTACACTTTTGGAGACCAAAAACTAAACGAGGGCTATGGCAACATAGAACTAAGGTGGTACCGCGATTATTCGTCCTTAGAATATTTTTTAAGGACGTTTTTTTATTTTTTAACACAAGGAGAACAAGAAAATGACATTATACGAAGAATTAAAATGGCGTGGTTTTATTAAAGACGTCTCAAATGAAGAAAAAGCAATGGCACTTTTAAATGAAGGTAGCACCAGTTTTTACTGCGGCTTTGACCCAACAGGTTTGAGTTTAACCGTTGGTCACTTAGTCCAAAT
>Ga0265295_1004174_pt1 | contig 19738 bp, 22 predicted proteins | sample Munlansysbiofilm_FD_192503 | JGI IMG/M metagenome (GOLD analysis project Ga0265295, IMG submission 192503) | Leachate microbial communities from a municipal landfill in Southern Ontario, Canada - Methane capture system biofilm | ecosystem: Engineered > Solid waste > Landfill > Unclassified ... | reverse complement strand
GGAATTGGACACAATCTGGCTTTGTTTCTGTACTATTGAGATTATAAGATTGTAGCCATTTTCGATAAATTGAATAACGGGAATGATTTCAAACTAAAATTAAGGTTTTATTTTTATTTATTGTTGGAAAGTATTTTTATGCGCACTTGGATGTGTTTGATTTGTGGTTGGGTTTATGATGAAGAGGCCGGATTGCCCGAAGAGGGCATTGCGCCGGGTACCAAATGGGAAGATGTTCCGCCAAATTGGGTCTGTCCTGAATGCGGTGCCCGCAAGGAAGATTTTGAAATGATGGAAATCTGATAAACAGTTAAAACAAAACAACCCAGGGAGTCAATCATGGAAGAACAGTCAGTGTCCACCGAATCCGGCTTCATGAGCATGGCCAATCAGTTCCTGATGGCCATGCCTTCACAAAACTCCGACCTTTTTGAAGGCGGCGTGGTTTATGTTTGCGAGCATTCAGAACAGGGCGCGCTGGGATTACTGCTAAACCGGCCAACTGATTTGTCTGTGAAAACTCTGCTCGAGCGGCTGGATCTTGATCTTCAGGAAGATCAGCCCCAGGGGGTTGTTTATTATGGCGGTCCGGTGCAAACCGACCGCGGTTTCGTGTTGCACAGTCCGGTGCGTAATTATCGCTCAAGTGTTCTCCTGGGTGATATGGCGCTAACTACTTCACGTGATGTTCTTGAGGAAGTGGCTCAGGGTAAAGGCCCTGCAAAAGTGTTTATCTCGCTGGGTTATTCGGGTTGGGATGCCGGGCAACTGGAGCAGGAAATTGTTGATAATGCCTGGCTCAATGTAGATGCCGATATGTCCGTGATTTTTGACAAGGCACCTGCCGAACGTTATGTGGCCGCCCTGGCATTGCTGGGCATCGAGCCTTCTGCCCTGACAGGTGAATCGGGGCATGCCTGAGCAGACTTTTCTGGCCTTTGACTTTGGCCTGAAAAAAATTGGCGTTGCCATTGGCAACAGCCTGACTAAAAGTGCCCGTCCGTTATGTATTCTGAAACCGGTAACCAAACAGGCCCGTTTCGAGCAAATCGCCCAACTGCTTCATGAATGGCAGCCCGACTGTATTATCGTCGGCCTGCCGCTTACCCTTGATGGCCAAGAACAACCTGCTTCACTGCAAAGCAGGCGTTTTGCCAACCAGCTTAACGGACGTTTCTCTATCAAGGTCGAAATGGTGGATGAACGAGGTTCCAGTCTCGAGGCCCAGTCGTATCTGGGCAACAATAATGATGACGATGCGGTGGCCGCATCCATTATTTTGCAACGTTACCTGGATACTCTGGCGTAAAATGACAAAAACATGATTTTGACAATTACAGGAAGAAACAATGGAGTTAACCCTACCTAGAGCAGAAGACTTGTATGCGCACATGAAAAAGGGTATACAAGATCTTCTTGGGAAACTTGACCCTGATTCGGTGCATCTGGTTGGCATTTATTCGGGCGGCGCCTGGTTAGTCGAAAGGTTGCAGAAAGACCTCAAGATGCAAAACCCGTCGGGGGTCATCAATACCAGCCTGTATCGGGATGATTTTCATAAAATCGGCTTGCATTCACAGGTTTTGCCCAGCGCCATTCCTTTCGAGGTTAATGGCAAGCATATCATCATGGTGGATGATATTTTATATACCGGCCGTACCACACGGGCTGCCATGAACGAGCTGTTCGATTACGGGCGTCCGGCTTCCATTTCCCTGGCCGTGCTTATAGACCGCGGCGGGCGAGAGTTGCCCGTGTCGCCCAACGTGTGCGGAGGGGTGATTCCTCTGGACAAAGGAACCAACTTTGTTCTTTCTCAAAATGAACAGCGATTATTTGATATTGATTTAAAAAAGGAAAACGTCGGTGCATAATCCTCAGCTTAATCGACACGGAGAGTTAACGCATTTACTGAGTACAGAGGGGCTGCCAAAAGATATTCTTACTCATATACTTGATACGGCACAAACCTTTGTTCCCCTGGCCGAACGCGAGGTCAAGAAGGTGCCATTGTTGCGCGGTAAAAGTGTTTTCAATCTTTTCTTTGAAAACTCAACACGTACCCGGACTACCTTTGAAATAGCGGCAAAGCGTTTGTCGGCAGATGTATTCAACCTGAATATCAACGCCTCTTCCGCGTCCAAGGGTGAGTCCCTGCTTGATACCATCAGTAATTTAACGGCCATGCAGGCCGATATTTTTGTGGTCAGGCACGAAGCCAGTGGCGCGCCTTATTTAATTGCCCAGCATGTCGAGCCGCATATTCATGTGGTTAACGCCGGTGATGGCCGCCATGCACACCCTACCCAGGGTTTGCTTGACATGTATACCATCCGTCATTTCAAGAAAGACTTCTCCAATTTAACGGTCGCCATTGTGGGCGATATTTTGCATTCGCGCGTGGCCCGCTCTGACATTCATGCCTTAACCACACTGGGTGCGGCCGAGATTCGTGCCATTGCCCCACTAACCCTGTTGCCCGGCGGGCTTGAGCAAATGGGCGTTCGCGTCTTTACCAATATGGAGCAGGGCCTCAAAGACGTAGACGTTATTATTATGCTGCGCCTGCAAAATGAGCGTATGAAAGGGGCGTTATTGCCTTCCTCACAAGAATATTTCAAGCACTATGGCTTAACACGGGAAAAACTGGCCTATGCCAAACCAGATGCCATCGTTATGCATCCCGGTCCCATGAACCGGGGGGTTGAAATTGATTCCGCCGTTGCCGATGGCAACCAGGCAGTCATTCTGAACCAGGTAAATTTTGGGATTGCAGTCCGGATGGCAGTGATGAGTATTGTGGCAGGAGCTAGTCTGTGAAAATTTTGATTAAAAACGGTCGTTTGCTTGATCCTAAAAATGGTATCGACCAAACATGTGATATTGCCATTGCCTCCGGACGTGTGGTTGGGATTGGCAATGTCGATCCTTCTTTCGAGGCCAAACGGGTTATTGATGCCCAGGGGCTGGCGGTAGTGCCTGGCCTGATCGATTTGTCTGTCCGGTTGCGTGAACCCGGCTTCGAGCACCGTGCAACGCTTGAATCCGAGATGAATGCCTCTTTGGCTGGCGGCGTCACCAGTCTGGTTATTCCTCCTGATACCGATCCGGTCCTTGATGAGCCCGGTCTGGTGGAAATGCTTAAACACCGTGCCAAACAGCTTAACCAGGCCAATCTGTACCCATTGGGGGCCATGACGCTGGGCCTGAAAGGTGAAACCATTACCGAAATGGCCGAGCTGACAGAAGCCGGCTGTGTGGCTTTTTCGCAAGCGGTACATCCACTGATTGATTACGGCGTACTGTACCGGACCATGCTGTATGCCAAAACCTACGACTATACCCTATGGCTGTATCCTTTTGATGCCGCGCTTTCCAAGGGGGGCGTCGCTGCCAGTGGTGCGTTTGCCTCTCGCACCGGGTTGGCGGGTGTTCCTGTGCAGGCTGAAACCATTGCCTTGCATGCCCTGTTTGAATTGCAAAAAAGTACCGGTGTGCGTTTGCACCTGTGTCGTGTATCAAGCGCGGCAGGGCTAAACCTGGTACGCAAGGCCAAGTCAGAAGGTTTGCCGGTAAGCTGCGATGTCTCTATTAACCAGATTCATCTTATCGACCAGGATATTGGTTTCTTTGATAGCAATTATCGACTGGATCCGCCTTTGCGCTCACAACGCGATCGTGATGCCATTCGCCAGGGCCTGGCCGATGGCACGATTGATGCCATTTGCTCCGACCATACCCCTGTTGATGACGATGGCAAGCTGTTGCCATTTTCCGAGGCAGAGCAGGGCGCAACCGGTGTCGAGTTGTTGTTCTCGCTGGTTTATAAATGGGCCCAGGAAACCAAAACGCCTGTTCTGGATGCCTTGGCCAAAATCACCACCCAACCGGCTTCTATCCTGTTGTCGGGTGCACCCGCCTTGCCGCCTTGTGGCCAGCTGGATATTGGCGCTCCTGCCGATCTGGCCCTGGTTGATCTGGATGCGGCCTGGGTTGTTAATCGTGAAACCATTTCTAGCCAGAGCTGCCATACGCCATTTTTTGGCTATGAACTGCCGGCCAAGGTCAAAATGACCTTGGTGGGTGGCCGGGTTGTGTGGGAGTCGGCTTGATTCTGCGTTTAATGCGTTTTGGCCTCCGGGCACCTGCACTGATTCTGTTATTGGCATTTGGAATGGCAACTTCATTTGTGCTTTATCCATTCCTCAAACAGTCATGGCGGGAAAAAATTACCCGCTGCTGGTCATTGCTTTTAATGAAAGTCTGTGGCGTGCAGATTGTTGTTGAAGGGCAACCCATCCTGAAAGGCGCGGTGATGTGGGTGGCCAATCATGTGTCATGGATTGATATCTTTATCCTGAACAGCTGTCGCACCACTTCGTTCATTGCGAAAAGTGAAATCAGGAAATGGCCGGTGATTGGCTGGCTGGTGGCTTCGGTTGGCACGATTTTTATTGAACGGGGCCAGCGCCATGCCATTGCCCGGGTCAGCAAGTCAATTCTTGACCTTTTCAAGCAGGATGCCTGTGTTGGCTTGTTTCCTGAAGGTACCACCTCGGATGGCATGGACATGCGTTCTTTGCATACCAGCCTGTTTGAACCGCCGCTCAGGGCGATGGTGCCCATTCAGCCAGTAGCGCTGGTGTTCATGCTGCATGGGCAGCGTAGTGGTGCCATGGCCTTCGTGGGAGAGCAAACCCTGGTTAATAACATCTGGCATTTGCTTAGTTCGCGGGGTGTCCTGGTTTATGTCCGTTTCCTTAAGCCAATTAACCGGACAGGTGAGCCGGTTGAGGCCACCCGTACCGAAATTGCCAGTGAAATCCGTACCGCCATTATTCATGAGCTGAAAAAAGAGTTGCCCTGATTAAACGGTAGCAATATAAAACAAAAAACCACTATTCCAATCTGGCCGGAATAGTGGTTTTTTTTATGGTGCTGGCATGGCAGGCTGATGCTTGTGCCATCAGTTTCCTGCCGCAATCTGGATCAGCTTTCTGTCGTTAAGGCGAATGGCGGTTAACTTGCCGCCCCACACGTAGCCGGTATCAAGGGCAATCAGGTGTTCGCGCAATAGCAATCCCAGTGTGGACCAATGGCCAAAAATAATGGTGTTATCAATGGTTTTGCGGTCGGGTACCTCAAACCACGGGATTAGTCCATGATTGCCGCCAGGTGCTTCTTTGGATGCAAAATCCATATGGCCTTTGGGGGTGCATAAGCGGATGCGGGTAAGGGCGTTGATAATAACCCGCAGGCGTTTTGAGCCTTCAAGTGATTCTTTCCATTGGGAAGGTTCATTACCGTACATGTTTTGCAGGTTTTTTTTCCAGTTGCGCGAACGCAGGGACTCGGCTGCTTCGTTGGCCAGGCGCAAGGTAGTGGCCAGGTCCCATTTGGCCATGACGCCCGCGTGCACCATCAGGTGTCCGTAATCGTAATGGGCCAGCGGGCGGTGCCTGAGCCAATTGATCAGGTCCCTGGCATCCTTGGCATTCAGGATATCGTCGATGGTATCTGATTTGTTTTGTCGCCGGATGCCGGCATAAACAGCCAGCAAGTGCAGGTCATGGTTGCCCAGGATGCACACGGCCCTGTCACCCAGTTCAATCAGACGCCTGAGCGTACGTAACGATTCAGGTCCGCGGTTGGTCAGGTCTCCGGCAAACCATAATTCACAGTTGGGATCCTCTTTGATTTCGGGTTGTTCAAGTAGGGCGTCAAGGGCACTGCAGCAGCCTTGCAAGTCTCCTACTGCCCAAATATTTTTATTCATAATTAACCTTGTTACTTTGTTTTTTTCTTGTCAGTTCCGGTGGTATGTTTTTTTGTGGTTCGCCTGGCTTCCATAAAATACAACGCCATCAGGGCGACGACCAGGCCAAGGATATTGGGTGCCAGTGCGGTTGTCCAGGCCGGCAGGTTATGTAACATGCCCAGGTTAAGAGACAGTTGGTTGAACATGAAAAAACCAACGCCCAGCAAAATACCAATGAACACTTTTGCGCCAACACCACCGCTGCGGGTTTGAATGAAGCTGATGGGGGCGGCAATGGTCATCATGACCAGCAAGGTAAATGGATAGCTCCCTTTGCGCCATAAGGCCACGAATTGCCGATTGGTTTGTAAATGGTTGTCATCCAGGTAGGTAATGTAATCAAGCAGGGAAACCACGGACATTTTTTCGGGCTGCAATTCTCCTGCCAGAAGGCGGTCTGGGGTCAGGGTGGTTTCCAGGGTTAAAGAGGGGATGGACACAATTTTTGCGACCGCATTGACCGGATCGTTGGGGTTGGCCAGGGCCTCTTCAATGTTAACGGTACTTTGGGTTTGCGCGACCTCGTTCAGGGTTAGGATATTGTCCTGGAAAAAACCGGTTTGGGCATGAGAAAAATGCAGGAACTGGCCGCTGGTTTTGTCATAGGTAGTAATGCGGATGTTCTGGACGTTGCCATTGTCTGACATGGCACCAATATTGATAACCCGGGCATTGCCCTGCAGGTCGGGTTCGCGAAACCAGTAACCGCTGCTCATGCGCCCGCCCTTGGCCTTGCCCAGGAGTTTAAGGCTGAGCTCGCTGGTTTTGACTTCGGCGGCCGGCGCAAAAAATTCGGATAGTACCAGGGCGCCTCCCATGATGGGAATGCAAATAACCCAAAGCATGAGCAACAGCCTGGCGCTGCTTACACCGGATACCCGCAAAATAACCAGTTCATTGCGTTGTGCCAGGCTGGCCAGGGCCATGGTTGCCCCAATCAGCAGCCCGATAGGCAGCAAATCATAAAGCCGGGTGGGTATTTGCAAGGCTTCCAGATATAACAGGGACAACAGGGAAAAGTTGTCGTTGACTTTATCCAGCTCGTCGATCAGGGAAAAAAAAGTAAACAGACCCAGCAACACCAGCAGCACAGCGGTGGTGGCTCGGTATATTTCACTGGCAAGATAACGACGGGCAGTAAGCATGTAAGCGAGGAGAAAGAAAATTATTTACAAATTATAAAGATGTTGCTGTGATTTTGATGGTTCGTATCGTAAGCAGCTGCCTGGGATTGTAACTTTTAAATGGGTGGCAAGCACATCCTGCCTATGGGTAAATGTTAATTTCTGACAATAAACGGTTTAGGGCGAGTCGGGAATTTGGGCGGACTTCATTCTTGCCTGTATGGTTCGGGAGCGTGACTGCACATAGCGGCTGCCAATATTGGCCCCATAAACCCTGGGATTGGGTAGCAATACTGCCAGCTGGGCTGCCTGTCTTTGGGTAAGCTTGCCGGCATTGGTTTTAAAATAGTGCTGGCTGGCCGCCTGCGCGCCAAAAATACCGGTGCCCCATTCTGCCAGGTTCAAATAAAGCTCCAGAATGCGTTCTTTGGACATGACCGTTTCAAGCATAAGGGTAATAACCAGCTCCTGGCCTTTTCTGAGATAGCTGCGATCATTGGACAGAAACAGGTTTTTGGCCAGTTGCTGGGAAATGGTGGAGCCGCCGCGGATTTTGTTTTTGCCTTTTTGGCTTTGTGCCGTGTTGTAGCGCCAGGCCTGTTCAATCGCATCCCATTCAACGCCCTTGTGGGAGACGAAGTTGGCATCTTCAGCGGCAATGACCGCTTTTTTCAGGTTGTTATTGATTTGCTCGTAATTGACCCATTCATGGTGAATGGGAACCGGCGGGTCTTGCCGGGAAAGTATGGATTTTTGCTGGTTCATCATGGCGCTGCTCCATGGGTTGAACAGGCTATACCAGCAAACCCACAAAAACAGCCAGGCCTGATAAAACAGCACAAGGCCCACAAAGGTGCCTGCCAGCTGCAACAGGGTTCTGGCAACGGACTGTTGACGGACTTTTTGCGGGTATTGGCGTAAACCAGCCAGCAGGGATTGAAACAAAGAAATGACGGACATTAGCCGGTAAGCAGTTGTTGGCGCAGGGTTTCAAGCACAGGAACGGGATTGATGCGGACATGGTTCCAGATAAAGAAACTTTCCGCACCCTGGTAAACCAGCATCCCCAGACCATCCGATGCCATTGTGGTGCCATCTTGGCGGGCCTGCTGCAAGAAAGGGGTATCGTTTTCTGGCGTATAAACCATGTCATAGGCCAGGCTGTTATGGGCAAACAGGCCCGCCGGCAGTGGCAGGGTATTTTGCTGCAGGCTGCTGGAGGTGGCGTTGATGACAATATCCCACTGGCCCTGGATGTGTTCAAAACCACCGGCCGACAGTACGCCGGTGTATTGGGGCAGGCCGGCCAGGCATTGATTGGCCAGCTCGGTGGCCTTGGCTGCGGTACGGTTAACAATGAGCAATTGGCGGCAGCCGGTTTCAAGCAGGGGCAAAACAACGCCCCGGGCCGCGCCACCGGCACCCAGCAACAGGATTCTTTTATCTTCAAGAGCAATACCCTGGCGGCGAATATCATTGACCATGCCGATGCCATCGGTATTGCAGCCGTGCAGGTGGCCATCTTCCATCCAGAGCGTATTGACTGAGCCGGCAGATTGGGCACGCCGGGACAGCTTGGCCTTGGCCAGTTCATAAGCCCTGAGCTTGAAAGGAATGGTAATGTTCAGCCCTTTGCCACCCTGACTAAAGAAGGTTTGCACGGCCGCTTCAAAGCCATCAAGCGGCACCAGCATTTTTTTGTAGTTAATGGCAAGACCGGCCTGTTTGGCAAACAGCGAATGCAATAGCGGTGAATAACTGTGCTGGATGGGGTTGCCCATGACGGCAAAATTCAGGGGAGCGTTCATGACGGGGTAACCTCTGTGGCATGCGTGGCGGTTTCAGTCTGTTCAATCTGTCTGACATACTGGCAATCCAGGGTCAGATCAAGCAGGTTGCTGCCCATTAAATCAATTTCCACAATGCTGCCGCGTTCCAGTTCGGGCATGCCATTGATCGTGGTCACGAAGGGCGCATTGTTAAAGCGCACCAGGTTGTCGCGCAATACCGTGGCTTCAACGCGGGTAACTTGTTGCTGTTCAAACCAGCGCAGGCACCAGAAGCGCTCAAGGCGGCTTTGGAACTCTCCCCACAAAGTGTATTGGGATTCGAAAGCGCCAATAATGGCGTACAGGTCGGCGTCTTTGGGTTTGAAAGGGGCCACCAGACGGGCCGAGACCCCATGCTGGGCAGCAGCAATAATCTGGCTTTGGTTGATCAGATCGACATAACGCCTAAGCGGTGACGTACACCATGCGTAATACGGGACACCAATGGTTTCATGGGGCAGGGGGTGGGTTGACATGCGCGTGCGGCCGGCTTGCTGTGACCTGAAAATGCCGGGCAGGCCATTATCGTTCAGGAAACCGGCCCACTGGGTATTGGCCAGTAGCATGAATTCAGCAACAATCAGGTCCAGCGGGGCATCGCGGCGGCGGGGCGCCAGGTTGATCACAGCGTTGGGATCATCAGCCGGGCCATCCAGCACAAAGGTGTATTCAACCCGAGAGTTATTTTCGGGTTTGCCGCGAATCACTTCTCGTGCCGTTTTCAGGTGTTGCCCCAATTTCCACAGTGGCCTGAACAGGAACGGGTAGGGCATGGGCAGGCTTTCGTCTTCCAGGGCCTTGACGGTAATCAGGTGGTCAATCAGGTTGGTGCGCAGGTTTTCCTGCACGCAAATTTTTTCAAGTCGGGTTTCTGATGATAGTATTTCTCCGGTATCAATGTTGGCCTTGATGTACAGGGAAACGACTGGCGTGGGTTTGCCGGCGATGAGCGAGAAGGCATTGATAACCGAATCCGGCTGCATGGGAATTTTGTCACCAGGCATGTAAACGGTGGACATCCGGTCGCGGGCCAGCTTGTCCAGTTCCGAGTCGCGTTCAACCATTAGGGCGGGGGCGGCAATGTGAATGCCAATGTTATACACGCTGCCGCTTTCCTGGTGTACCGAGAAAGCATCGTCAATCTCGGTGGTGAACATATCGTCCACCGAGTAGGGCTCAACCTCGGCAAGCGGCAAGTCGGCAATGGCGGGCAGTGTCATATCCTTGAACCGGGTCCCTTTGGGGAAATTCAGGCCCAGGAATTTTTCACGGTGGATGGCCAGCGGGTGTGGGTAAACTTTTAGCCTTAATAAAAGCTGTTCAATGGTTTCTCCGGTTTCGTCCATGGCCTGGCTGAAGGCTTTCCATTCAAGCGAGTTTTTGTCAGGCTTGGCCAGGAAAGTATGGATGACAGGCGTAAAGGCTTCCGGCACCATGCCTTGCTTGATTTCTTCAATCCAGGCGGCTTGCTGCTCGGCCTGTTTTTGTTTTTTCTCAAGGGCTGCCAGTGCGGCTTTCAGGATGTCGGGTGGGGCAGGACGGTATTGGCCCTTACCTTTGCGATGAAAGTATACCGGTGCACCATGCAGGCGTAGTAACAGGGTGGTTTTTTCCAGGATGGTGGGTTCGTGACCGAAGTAGTCCCGTGCCAGTTCTTCTACCTGGAATTCCTGTTGGGGGGCGCATTCCCACAGGAATTCAAGATCAATCTCTTCGGCCAGTTGCCTGGCTTCATCCATCAAGGTGAGCGGACTCTGGTTATCGAAAAAGAAAATCGTGTTATTGCGTTTTATTTTGCTTCTTTTCCCGGATGCCGATTCCACCTGCAAGGAGGTGTCTGCTTCAGACAGGATTTTTTCGGCTTTAAATTGACCGTTATCTTCAAAAACCACGTACATTGAATTTTTTCCTAATTGTTTAAGGCAAAGTCCAGGACTTGGGGAATATATTCTTCAAAATCTGAAAAACCGTGGTCCCCACCGGGAATAATTAATTGTTTTGCGCCAGCGTAGCGATGTTGCATTTCCCGCCAGTCCAGCACTTCGTCAGCCATGCGGGCCAGCAGGAAAAATTGTTCGGGATGCCTGATTTCGGGCACGAACAGTTCCGCCAGTTCCCTGATGTGTTCGGCTTTCAGTTCGAATGGCTTATCGCTGTGAAAGCAGGTCATGGGCCCAAGCTGGGTGGACAGGTCACGCGAGGCATAAATACATGGGTTAACCAGAATCGCCTTGCAATCAAGTTCGTTGGCCAGCCAGGTGGCATAGTAACCGCCCAGCGATGAGCCAATCACGGTAAGCGTGTGCATATCCTGGCCCTGGCAGAGCTGGTGGGCAGTGGCAAGGGCCAGTTTAATGGCCTGTTTGGGCGAAACGGGCAGGTTCGGGCTGGCGAAAGCGTGACTTAAGCCCTGTTTGGCCATGGCCTGTTGCATGAGCTGTGATTTGGCCGATAAAGATGACGACCGGAAACCATGTAAATATAAAATCATAAGAGAAAAGAATAAAGGCCGCTAAATAATCAAGTGAATTTTTGCTTCAGGGCGGCAATCAGTTTATCGTGAAACCCGCCAAAGCCGCCATTGCTCATGATTAGAATATGGTCGCCTGGCTGCGCCCGTTGCATAACGGCCGTGGTCAGGTGCTCAAGATCATCATGGGCACCAACGCGGTCTTGCTGGTTGGCAAAAACGGTTTTCGGGTCCCAGCCCAGGGCATGTTTGCCTTCTTTGGCACCAAAACAGAATATCAGGTTGGCCTGTTCCAGGGCTTGCGGCAGGCGTGCTGCCATGGTGCCCAGTTTCATGGTGTTGGAGCGGGGTTCAAGCACGGCCAGAATGCGTTGCTGGCCAACCTGGTTGCGCAGGCCCGCCAGCGTGGTTTCAATGGCGGTGGGGTGGTGGGCAAAATCATCGTAAACATGAATATCATGAACGCTTGCCCGCAACTCCATGCGCCGACGGATACCCTGAAAACAGTTCAGCGCACGGGCAGACTGTTCTGCGCTAATGCCAATATGATGGGCGGCGGCAATGGCGGCCAGGGCATTATTCATATTATGAATGCCATTGTGTTGCCAGTTGATGCGCGCCACAACCTGGTTTTGGTAAAGCACATCAAAACGGGTACCGGCGGCATCGTGATGGGCATATTGCCATTGGGCATTGGGGCCCAAGGTGTCGGTACCCGACCAGCAGCCACGTGCCAGCACGCGCTGCAAGGCCTCATCTTGGGCAGGGTAAATAATACGGCCTGAACCCGGCACTGTGCGCACCAGGTGATGAAACTGGGTTTCAATGGCCGCCAGGTCGGGAAAGATATCGGCGTGATCAAATTCCAGATTATTCAGGACTGCGGTACGAGAGTGATAGTGCACAAATTTCGAGCGCTTGTCGAAGAAGGCGGTGTCATACTCATCGGCTTCAATCACAAAATATTTGTTTTCAGGATTGAACCGGGCGGATACCTGCAAGTCGTGGGCAATGCCTCCAATCAGGAAATTGGGCTTCAGGCCCGCGTGTTCAAGAATCCAGGCCAACATGGAGCTGGTGGTGGTTTTGCCATGCGTGCCGGCCACCGAAAGAACGTGCTGTGACTGAAGCACATGGTCGCCCAGCCACTGGGGGCCTGATACATAAGGCTTGCCCTGGTCTAAAATGGCTTCCATTAACGGGTTGCCACGGGTAATCACGTTACCGATGATGAACAGGTCGGGATTCAGCCCGGTTTGACTTGCATCGAACCCTTCGATCAGTTCAATGCCCTGTTCCTGCAACTGGGTGCTCATGGGCGGGTAAACGCCAGCATCACAGCCGGTTACCTTGTGTCCGGCCGAGCGGGCAATTAGGGCCAGGCCGCCCATGAATGTACCGCAAATACCTAGAATATGAATATGCATAAAACTCTCCTGTCGGTATTTTAAGGGTTTCTGCCGTTCATCCTGCCGAAAAAACGCAGAAAAGATTAAAAGGTGACTTGGCTCATGAAGCCAGGTGGCGATTTGTGTTAAAAATAGTCATTGATTTAAAAGCGGAATTTTAATGAAACGTAGAAATATGTTAAAAATGGCGGGTGGGGTTTTGCTGTTGTTGCCGGGTATCAAGGCAATGGCCATGCAGGCCGGAAGCTCTTCTGAAATTGGCGATGTGTCCCAGGAAGCCCTTGATGCCCTGTTTGATCTTTCGGTGCCCGATATATCCGGGCAGGCACATACGGTGCGCGAATACACCAACAAACCGCTGGTGCTTAACTTTTGGGCTACATGGTGTCCGCCTTGCGTCAAGGAAATGCCCGATCTTGACGCCTTGCACCAGGCTTATCCCAATGTCAATTTTGTCGGGTTTGCCGCAGACTCCGAACGCAATATGCTTAAATTCGAAGAAAAGGTAAAAGTTTCCTATCCTTTGCTGGTTGCGGGCATGGGTAGCATAGGTTTAATGAAAAAACTGGGTAATAAATCGGGTGGTTTACCGTTTACCCTGGTCTTTGATACCGGTGGCAAACTTAAGTATAAAATCCTTGGGCAGGTTGAAAAAGATGAGCTTGAACAAATACTTAAAACACTCTCAAGCTGATTTTGAATATGCAAGGATATGATAATTTAATAGACAAAAGCATGAATTTGACGTTAAATACGGGTTTATTTGTTTGTATAATATGTTAAATGACTCGAAATTTGCTCATTATTAACGGCCCCAACCTTAATTTGCTGGGTACACGCGAGCCAGAGGTTTATGGCAGTCACACGCTGGCAGACATCAACCGTGAACTTGCAGAAACAGCCGCAGGCCTGGATGTCCGTTGTGAATTTTACCAAAGCAATCATGAAGGCGCTCTTGTTGATCGCATTCAGCAGGCAATGGGAAATATCGATTTCATTATTATCAATGCCGGTGCCTATACTCATACCAGTGTAGCCATTCGCGATGCGTTGGCCGGAGTCAATATTCCGTTCATCGAAGTGCATATTTCAAATGTACACCAGCGCGAAGCATTCCGTCACCACTCTTATCTGTCAGACAAGGCTGTCGCGGTTATTTGTGGCATGGGGGCTTACGGGTACACGGCAGCCATGTATTATGCGGCAAAACATTATTTACAATGACGTTTGCACAAGCTAGGGCAAACTGAATTAACTAAACACCTCCAACCGGAAAATGTTATGGATCTTAGAAAACTAAAAACCCTTATCGACCTTGTTGCCGAGTCAGGAATCGCTGAATTGGAAATTACAGAAGGCGAAGGTAAAGTTCGCATTGTCAAGTTCTCACAAGTGCAACCGGTGGTACCCGTTGCCGCTCCCGAGGCAACCGTGGCCGTCGCCCCTGCCGCACCTGCTGCTGCTGCGCCAGCTGCCAGTGCCGAACCGGTCATTACCGGCCACATCGTCAAGGCACCCATGGTGGGTACGTTCTATCGCGCGCCTAACCCTAACGCACCCGCTTTCGTCGAAGTGGGCGCCAGCGTGAAAGAAGGTGATGCCCTGTGCATTATCGAAGCAATGAAACTGCTGAACGAAATTGAAGCCGATAAAACTGGAGTCATCAAGGAAATTCTGGTTGAAAACGGTGAGCCTGTAGAGTTTGGTCAACCTTTATTCGTGATTGCCTGATATGTTTGAAAAAATTCTTATTGCGAATCGCGGTGAAATAGCACTGCGAATCCAGCGGGCATGCCGGGAACTGGGTATTAAAACCGTTGTCGTGCACTCCGAAGCTGATCGCGATGCCAAATACGTACGGCTGGCTGATGAGTCTGTTTGCATCGGTCCTGCCTCGCCCCAGCAAAGCTATTTGCACATGCCCGCCATTATTTCGGCCGCCGAAGTGACCGATGCCGAAGCCATTCACCCCGGTTACGGTTTTTTGGCTGAAAACGCAGATTTCGCCCAGCGTGTCGAGCGTAGCGGTTTTGTCTTCATTGGCCCCCGTCCTGAAACCATTCGTCTGATGGGTGACAAGGTTAGCGCCAAAAAAGCCATGATTGAAGCCGGCGTGCCTGTGGTGCCCGGTTCTGAAGGCGCTTTGCCCGACGACAACGAGTACGTGCTGAATGCAGCCCGGGAAATTGGTTATCCGGTTATTATCAAGGCCGCCGGTGGTGGTGGTGGACGTGGCATGCGGGTGGTTCACACCGAGGCCGCCCTGTTAACCGCTGTGCAAATGACCAAGGCCGAAGCCCAGGCAGCTTTCAATAATCCTGAAGTCTATATGGAAAAGTTCCTCGAGAACCCACGACATATTGAAATTCAGGTATTGGCTGATGGCGGTAAAGAAGCCATTTGGCTGGGTGAGCGTGATTGTTCCATGCAGCGCCGTCACCAGAAGGTCATCGAAGAAGCACCCGCACCGGGCATTCCACGTAAGCTGATTGAAAAAATCGGCGAGCGCTGCGCTGATGCCTGCCGCCGCATCTCATACCGTGGCGCGGGTACGTTTGAATTTCTTTATGAAAACGGCGAATTTTATTTCATCGAAATGAATACCCGCATTCAGGTTGAACATACCATTACCGAATGCATTACCGGTATTGATCTGGTCCAGCAACAAATCTTCATTGCAGCGGGCCAACCTTTCAAACTGAAACAAAAAGAGATTCAGTTCAGGGGGCATGCGATTGAATGCCGTATTAACGCCGAAGATCCCTACTCGTTTATGCCGTGTCCCGGTCTTATCACCAGCTGGCATACACCGGGGGGTCCTGGTGTAAGGCTTGATTCCCACGTATTCAGCGGTTATAAAGTGCCGCCCAATTACGACTCCATGATTGCCAAATTAATCACTTATGGTGATACCCGCGATCAGGCCATTGCCCGCATGAAAATTGCCTTGTCTGAAATGGCGGTAGAAGGGATTCAAACCAATATTCCCTTGCATCGTGATCTCATGAACGATACCAATTTTGTTGACGGTGGAACCAGTATTCACTATCTGGAACACAAATTAAGTGAACGTGGTAAATCATAAATTGACGATGGTTTGAAAAAATAGGCCGAGATTATTCTCGGCTTAATTCATAATAAGGAAAAATGATGCGTGAGCTGGTGCTGATGTGTGCCGAAAACGATGCTGAGCAGTTGTCGGATCTATTGCTTGAAGAAGGGGTGCTGTCGGTGTCGGTTGAAGACGCTGATCGCGATACGGATACCGAACAGCCTTTGTTTGGTGAGCCGGGCACCGAGCCTGAGGTGCAGGCCTGGAAGCATAACCGGGTGGTGGCCTTGTTACCCGATGATCTTGAACCCGAAGTCCTTCTGGCGCACTTGCAGGCGCAAACAGGGGTTGATTATGCCCCTGGCAGCCAGTTGCGTGACGTGGCTGATGAAGACTGGGTAAGGCTGACACAGTCCCAGTTTGACCCTATCCAGATTGCCGGTCGCATCTGGATTGTTCCCAGCTGGCACAAAGATAATCCCATCGTGCCACCAGAAACCCCCGAAAACGGCCAGCCAAACATCCTTGTCGAGCTTGACCCCGGGCTGGCCTTCGGAACCGGCAGTCATCCAACCACCCGGCTGTGTACCGAATGGCTTGAAGCGTGCCTGTCGCCCAATACGCAGGTGCTTGATTATGGCTGTGGTTCGGGTATTTTGGCGATCGTTGCCAAAAAACTGGGGGCGGCACAGGTTGTTGGTGTTGATATCGATGAACAGGCGGTTCAATCGGCGCATTATAATGCGCAGGTCAATGAGGCTGACATAGATGTTTGCCTGCCCGATGGCCTGGCAACGGGCACTTTCGATGTGGTGGTGGCCAATATTCTGTCAAATCCCCTGAAAGTGCTGGCGCCCATGCTGGCAGGACGGGTTGCACCCGGTGGTCATCTGGTCTTGTCTGGCGTATTGGAACGGCAGGCCGAAGAAGTGGCCCTGGCCTATGCGCCCTGGATTAACATGGACGTCTGGCGCAGCCATGAAGGTTGGGTTTGCCTGCACGGCCAGCGGGCCTGAAAACAAGGAATCGTTCCAATGAGAACCCGTTGCACGAAATGTGAAACCATTTTCAACATTACCGAAGACCAGCTTGCCTTGCGGGATGGCCTGGTGCGCTGTGGCATTTGCAAGCATGTTTTTAATGGCCGGGAAGCCCTGTTGCCCGAAGAGGCTGATGACTTTCCGGTGCTTGAGCACGAGCAGGCGGTATGGCCCGAAGAGCCGGTCATTGCGGGGCATGAAGTTAGCAATATCTATCCCGAAGATGAACGTGCGCCCAATCAGCCCGATGTGGCTGACATGCCCGATGAACCCCTGTTGCCAGATGAACCTGATTTTCATATGGGGCATGATGCCGGCATTTATGACGATGAGGATAAAGAGCCCGGCCTGGATGAACAGGCTTGGCAACATGAACGCGAACCCATCATGGTTCATGATGAACCGTCTGTTAGTTATGATGACGAGCCCCTGAAGATGGATGCCGAGGATAGCGGAAATTATCCGGCAAGCGGCTATGATCAGCGCAATACCAGTATTTACTGGATTCTGGCTATCTTCCTGGGGCTGCTTGTGTTCATTGCGCAAAGTTTGGTGGTGTATCGTAACCAGCTGGCCAATGTTGCCCCTTCCTTGCGTCCAACCCTGGAGCGAATTTGCCAGGTGGCCGGTTGTGAGTTGGGTTCAGATAAAAACCTGGCTAGCCTGCAGCCCAAAAACTGGGTGCTCAAGCCCGATCTGGCGGCCAAGCCCCAAGAGGGCGTGACGGCTTTGCGGCTTCAGTTTACCTTGCGCAATAATGATGCCAGGGCCCAGGTATGGCCTTTGCTGGTAATCAACTTAAAAAATCCGCAGGGTTTGATAGAAATTACCAAAATTCTTGAGCCCAAAGAATATGTGCAACCCAACCTGCTAGAGCAGAAATTCCAGCCGGGTACCGAGGTTTTCATCAATCTGCCGCTTGCCGTTGTTAATGTGGCCGTGTCCGGTTTTGAGCTTAGTTTAGTTTATCCATAAGGTTTAATTGTCATGAGTAATGAAGTACTGGTATGCGGTTCTGTCGCGTTTGATACCATCACCCTGTTTGAAGGGCATTTCAAAGATCATATTCTTGCCGAACATATCAAATCATTAAGCGTTTCTTTTTTTGTACCCACCATGCGTAAAGAGTATGGGGGTTGTGCCGGTAATATTGCCTATAACCTGTGCATGCTGGGTGGCAAGCCGGTGCCGGTGGCCACGGTTGGCAAAGATGCCCAAGAGTATTTGCAGCGCATGCGTGACATGGGTATTGATACGCGTGCCGTCAAGGTGCTGCCTGATGCTTTTACGCCTCAATGTCATATTACAACCGACCTTGATGGCAACCAGATTGCTGCCTTTCATCCCGGTGCCATGATGCAGTCGGCTGACAACGACATCAGCCAGGAAAAGGCGGCGTGGGCAATTGTGGCCCCCGACTCCAAAGACGGCATGTTTGCCCATGCCGAAAACCTGAGCAAAGCAGGTATTCCTTTCATTTTTGACCTGGGCCAGGCCATGCCGTTATTCGACAGGGCCGATCTTGAGCGTATGCTGGGGCTTGCCCATGTGCTTACCGTTAATGACTATGAGGCATCGGTGATTGAGCAGCGGATGGAAAAAAGCATGGCGCAAATTGCCGAGAACCTTGAAGCGGTGGTGGTTACCCGTGGCGCAGAGGGCTCTGACCTGTACCATGATGGCAGGCAAATTGCGATTGAGGCGGTTAAGGCGGAAGCGGTTACCGATCCTACCGGTTGTGGTGATTCACATCGGGCAGGGTTGCTGTATGGCTTGTCGCTGGGTTGGAGTTGGGAAGATTGCTGCCGTCTGGGTAGTTTGATGGGGGCCATCAAGATTGCCTCGCAGGGCCCCCAGAATCACTTCTTAAGCCGGGAAGAAGTTTCTTCCCGTTTCATGAGTGCGTTTGGCATGGCATTGCCAGCCCTGTAACGTTATCCGAACATCAGGTGCCGTAAAACAATTTGCAGCACCTGTGTAATCAGGATCAGCACCAGCGGAGAAAAATCAACAGCGCCGATGCTGGGCAGATACCGCCGGATTGGGTTCAGCATTGGGTCAAGCAAGGCCCTTAGCAATGGCATGATGGGGGATAGCGGGCTGATCCATGATAAGATTGCCTGCAAAATACACAGCCATAAAACCAATGTAAGCGTCCACTTTATGGTCATGAAAAGACCAACCAGCGGCAGGGTGGCCAGCGATGTCTGGATATATACATTGGATGGCGTGAGTGAAAAAACAAGAAAAACATGCAACATTGAACAAAGCCATGCAAGTAGCAGGCTGGTCCAGTCTATTTTGTTGCTGGTCGGGATTATTTTGCGAACCGGCTGGACCAGCCAGTCGGTTGCTTTATAAATAATCATGGCATAAGGATTGAAGGGATGAATTCGGGTCCAGAACATCCAGGCCCTAACCAATAGGGCAGAAACAAACAGGGAAAAGAAAGTGCCAAGTAAAAAACTGAATATTGAATTAATCATATAAAAAATAAAAACCAAAAAAAGCCGTCTAAGTGTTTAATTTAGACGGCTTTTGTTATTACTTCAAGCGATTATGGGCGATTGCCAGTTGGGAATGGCCAGGCTGAGTTACTGTTGTTGCCAGTTTTGGCGGCAGAGCCGGCTGTTTTTTTGCTGGCTGCCATTTTCTTCACAGCCGCTTTTTTAGCAGCGGGTGCTTTTTTGGCTACGGCTGTTTTAGAGCCTGCTTTAGCCGCTGTTTTAGCGCTGGTTTTGGCCGCAACGGCGGTTTCAGTTTTTGGGGCTTCAGCGACAACTGCTTTTTTAGCTGCTGGAGCAGTTTTTGTGGCGGGTGCTTTTGTGGCTGCTGCTGCTTTTGTGGCTGCTGCTGCTTTTGTAGCTGGTGCTGCTTTTGTAGCGCTGGCTGCTTTCTTAGCGGGTGTTGCCGTTTTGGCGGCTACTTTTTTGGCTGGCGCGGTTTTTGTTGTGGTAGCTGCTTTAGTGGCGGTAGCTGTTTTTTTGGCGGCTGTT
>Ga0265295_1004173_pt1 | contig 19739 bp, 17 predicted proteins | sample Munlansysbiofilm_FD_192503 | JGI IMG/M metagenome (GOLD analysis project Ga0265295, IMG submission 192503) | Leachate microbial communities from a municipal landfill in Southern Ontario, Canada - Methane capture system biofilm | ecosystem: Engineered > Solid waste > Landfill > Unclassified ... | reverse complement strand
TGAAACCATCAGCGGGTATTCCGCTCATGCGGATCAGAAGGATCTGGTTCGTTTTGTAACCCGTATGCGACATTGGCCTAAGGAAATACATCTTGTGCATGGGGAAAAAAAGGCAAGGGAAGGCTTGCAGAAAGCCCTTGAAAAGGCGTATGGTGCTGCAAATAAATCTCATTGCACAGTGTATTTCTAAGGTTTTTATTTAAGGAAAATGGAAGCGGAGCCTGAATTTGCATTTGAAAACATGGATCTGTGAGCTTCAGATATAAAGAGCCAGCTATGATCATCTGCTTTGGTTTTATAAAGGAGTTGTTTTGAAGATCATCACCATTGTCGGTGCAAGACCCCAGTTCATCAAGGCGGCAACGGTCAGCAGGGCTATTGCTGCACATAACGCCAAAAATCCTTCGGAAGTTGTGGAAGAAAAGATCGTTCATACGGGCCAGCATTATGATACCAATATGAGCGATGTTTTTTTTGATGAAATGCAGATACCCAAACCTGCCTATCACCTCGGTATTGGAGGTGGCGGTCACGGTGCCATGACAGGCCGGATGCTGGAAAAAATTGAAGAGCTGCTTTTACAGGAAAAGGCGGACTGGGTGCTGGTCTATGGAGATACCAATTCTACCCTGGCCGGAGCCCTTGCCGCCAGCAAGCTCCACATAAAAGTAGCCCATGTGGAAGCGGGCCTGAGAAGTTTTAACATGCGAATGCCGGAAGAGCAGAACCGTATCCTCACAGACCGTATCAGCAGCCTGCTTTGCTGTCCCACGGAAACGGCGGTTCAGAACCTTGAAAAAGAGGGGTTCCATAATTTTAACTGTCGGGTGGCTCAAACCGGAGATGTCATGCTGGATGCGGCCCTTTTTTACAGAGACTTCGCCGTGAAGCCGGAAATTCAGGGGCTTTTGAATGATGATTTTATTCTCTGCACCCTTCACCGGGCGGAAAATACCGATGACAGGGAACGCATGCAGGCCATCCTTGCCGCACTGGAAGAAGCCGCAGATCAGTGTACCATAGTTTTACCCATGCACCCCAGAACCCGTAAAACCCTCATGGCCCAGGGCCACAGCTTCCGTAACCCCAGGATTATCGTCAGTGAACCAGCCTCCTACCTTGAGATGATCTGGATGCTGGAACATTGTCGTTTTGTCATGACAGACAGCGGTGGCCTCCAGAAGGAGGCCTATTTTTTTCAGAAACCCTGCATTACCCTGCGGGATGAAACGGAGTGGGTGGAGCTGGTACAGGCAGGGGCTAATATCCTTGGCGGGGCCGAAAAAACAAGGATTCTTGAAGCTGTAGATGTAATGAAAAAAAGAAAAATAGAAAGGGGGCATATGTATGGTTCCGGGAGCAGTGCAGAGATGATTTTGACAGAACTCATCAGTTGAATGAATACTTAGCCTTTTAACTCTTCCTCTCCCTTTGAAGAATCCGTGGGAGCAATCATCACAGATTGTCCGTATGCTGAAGTCCCCTTTTTATATCTGGCTGGAATAATCAAATACAGATTCAAAAAAAAGGTTGTATGAAAAGAGATAAAGGTATCTCCCTTTTAGCAGATCATGATAAGGTATGGAATTTTATCGTCGTCGGAGGCGGCGCCACAGGACTTGGTACAGGTCTGGATGCTGCAGCAAGGGGGTACTCTGTTCTGCTTCTGGAAGCACATGATTTTGCAGGCGGTACTTCCGGCAGTTCCACCAAGCTTATCCATGGTGGTGTCAGGTACCTTCAGCAGGGGAATGTTGCCCTTGTGGTAGAGGCTTTGCACGAGAGAGGGCTTCTGCTGCGCAATGCCCCGCACCTTGTTCATAATCTTGAATTTCTTGTACCCGATTATCACTGGTGGGAACGTCCTTTTTATGGAATAGGACTCAAGCTTTACGATATGCTCGCCGGTAAATATGGTTTTGGAAGATCCCGGATATTATCCCGGGAAAAAACTCTTGCCCGTATTCCGACTTTGGAAAAAAAAGGTCTTAAGGGTGGTGTACTGTACCATGATGGTCAGTTTGATGATGCAAGGCTTGCCATTACTTTGGCCAGAACCATGGATGACCTTGGCGGGGTTCCTGTCAACTATATCCAGGTTGAGGGGCTCCTCAAAAATGATGATGGGCTGGTCTGTGGTGTAAATGCCAGAGACCATTTTAGCGGGAAAAGTTATAGTGTGCATGGCAGGGTTGTTGTGAATGCAACGGGGTCCTTTGTGGATTCCATCCGTGACATGGATTGTAAAAATGAAACCCGTCTCATTGCACCCAGTCAGGGAATTCACCTTGTTCTGGATAAATCCTTTGCTCCTTTAAAAACAGCACTGATGGTTCCCGGAACTGACGATGGCCGGGTGATTTTTATGGTTCCATGGTGCGGCAGGGTTTTGGTGGGTACCACAGATACGGCCCTTGACCTTGTTACACATAATCCAAGGCCCCTTAAAGAAGAGGTGGATTATATTCTTGAGCATGCATCGCGTTACCTTGCCAGGCGTCCTTCAAGGGAAGATGTGTTAAGCATATTTACGGGTATTCGCCCCCTTGTGGCTGCTTCGGGAAAAAAGAAGACCTCTTCTCTTGTAAGGGATCACCATCTTTCCATTTCATCTTCAGGCCTTGTGACCATTACGGGCGGCAAATGGACAACCTACAGGAAAATGGCAAAGGATACGGTGGATAAGGCCATTGATGTTGCAGGCCTTCAATTCCAAAAATCTGTTACTTCCCGATTAAAGCTTCATGGTTATATGGAAGATACGGATCCTGAAGATATCTTTTCTGTCTATGGTTCTGATCGCAGGCATGTCGAAGCTTTGGCTGAAGACAGGCCGGATATGCTTTTGCCCCTTCATCCGCATCTGCCTTATCGAGGGGTAGATGTTTTGTGGGGTGTTCGTAATGAAATGGCCTGCACCCTGGAAGATATGATGAGTCGCAGAATGCGAGCCCTTGTTCTTGATGCAGGGGCGAGTCTTGAAATGGCTGAAAAGGTTGCTGATATTATGTGTGAAGCGTTTGGCAAGAAGAATGAGGAGGATAGAGACGTGTGGAAAAGAGCGGAACTGGATCGTTTTTATGAGGCCGCAGAAAGATGTCTTGGGGTTTGAATTTTTAAAGCTTTTTGTTTGCAAATTCTGTTTATAATCATTATTGGAAGATTACTTAATATAATAAAGGATTCTTATTATGTCCCCTGATAAAAATCTGGCCATTCAAAAGCTTAAAGATAAAAAAGCCATTATTGGTATTCTTGGCCTTGGGTATGTGGGGCTTCCCCTGATGCTGCGCTACAACGAGATCGGTTTTTCCGTTCTGGGCATTGATATTGATGCTGAGAAGGTGCAAAAGCTCAATAGGGGTGAAAGTTATATTGAGCATATTGCATCTGAAAAAATAGCTTCTGCCAGTCAATCCGGCTTTGAAGCCACCACGGATTTCAGCAGGGCCGCAGAATGTGATGCCCTTATACTCTGTGTTCCCACACCTTTGAATAAGTATCGGGAACCGGATATCAGCTTTGTGGTGAATACCACGGATGCTGTCAAGCCTTTCCTGCGCAAGGGTCAGGTGGTTTCCCTTGAAAGTACAACCTATCCCGGAACCACAGAAGAAGAACTGCTGCCCCGTCTGGAAGCGGGTGGCCTTGTGGTGGGGGAGAATATTTTCCTTGTTTATTCTCCGGAGAGGGAAGATCCGGGCAATCCGGATTTTGTAACCCGAACCATTCCAAAGGTTATTGGTGGTCATACCCCGGCCTGCCTTGAAGTGGGAATGGCATTGTATGAGCAGGCCATAGACAGGGTTGTTCCCGTAAGTTCCACACGGGCTGCGGAAATGACCAAGCTTCTGGAAAACATCCACAGGGCTGTGAATATTGGTCTTGTCAATGAAATGAAGATCGTTGCAGATAAAATGGGCATCGACATCCATGAAGTCATCAATGCCGCAGCCACCAAGCCTTTTGGTTTTGTGCCTTACTATCCTGGCCCCGGCCTTGGCGGGCACTGTATTCCCATTGATCCTTTTTATTTGACCTGGAAGGCCCGTGAGTATGGCCTCAATACCCGTTTCATAGAGCTGGCAGGAGAGGTAAATTCTTCCATGCCGGATTATGTGGTTAGTAAAGTGCTGCTTGCCCTGAATGAGAGAAAAAAAGCTATAAAAGGCAGCCGTATTCTTGTGCTGGGTATTGCCTATAAGAAAAATGTGGATGATATGCGGGAAAGCCCTTCTGTTATGATCATGGAAAAACTGAGGGATCTGGGCGCAGAAATTGCCTATTCAGACCCCCATGTGCCGGTTTTCCCCAAAATGAGGGAACACCATTTTGACCTTTCCAGCACCCCTTTAAGCGAAGAAAACCTTAAAGCCTGTGACTGCGTGGTACTGGCAACGGACCATGACCGTTTTGATTATGACCTCATTCGTACCCATTCAAGCCTGATTGTGGACAGCCGTGGCAAATACCTTGCACCGGAAGAGCATATTGTGAAAGCTTAAAAAGTGGTGTAAAGAATTTGTTTCTCAACCTGCACCAAGGAGCTGCATATGCAGATCGAAGCCATATACAATAAAGGCCGCATTGAATTACCCCCCCATCTTCACCTGAAGCAGGATGTGTTCAAGGTGCGCATAGAAATCCCTGAATATGCTTATCAAAAGGGGGCTGCCCCCTTTATGGATTGGCAGTCAAAAATGGAAAAAATTAAGAAGAGTGTATTGAATATGGATGAAAAAACACTGCCGGAGCTTTCGCTTAAGCAAAAAGAGTCTCTGGATGCTTTTCAGATACGCGAGGATCTGTAGATGGATGTTCTTCTTGATGTAAATATCATACTGGATGTCTGTGCTGTACGGAAGCCATGGTTTCATAAGTCCTTTGAAGCTATTGAGTGTTGCCGCAGATCGGGTGGGCAGGTATGGGTGTATGCGGGCTTTGTACAAACTCTGCGCTATACCCTTGCCAATGTCTATCTGCAGCAGGTTATGGAAAATGGAGAAAATATTTCCAGAAAAGCCTGTCTGGAAATAGCAGCCAGACAACTGAAGGTCTTTACTGAAAATATTCAGTGGCTTTCTGCCCTTTCGGGTGAATGCGATGTCTTTGAAGATCAGGATCCGGAGGACATGCAACTCATCTGCTCTCTGGATCGTTTCACGAAGGGTTCCATTGCCTTGATTACCAGGGATCAGGGCCTGCTTTCACGGGGAGATTCCCGGATTTTAACACCAGATGCCTATATTGATCAGTCAAAGGAAGGTCAATCCATTTCCTTTATCGACCTCGCCGCCCAGCAGCGAAGCATCCGCCCAACCTTAGAAAAAAACATCCATAAAGTCCTTGCCCATGGCCAGTACATCATGGGGCCTGAAATCAAGGAACTTGAAGAACGCCTTGCCGCCTATGCGGGTACAAAACATGCCATTGGCGTTGCCAGCGGTACGGATGCCCTTCAGATTGCCCTCATGGCTTTAGGCATTGGCGCAGGGGATGAGGTCATTACAACCCCTTTTTCTTTCATTGCCACAGCAGAAATTATTGCCCTGCTTGGGGCAAAGCCTGTTTTTGTGGATGTGTGTCCCAAAACCTACAACATGAATCCGGATCTCATCGAAGCAGCCATTACTGCCAAAACAAAAGCCATTATGCCGGTCAGCCTTTATGGACAGTGTGCGGATTTTGATGCCATCAATGCCATTGCTTCAAAGCACAACCTTCCTGTGATTGAGGATGCGGCCCAGTCCTTTGGGGCTACATACAAGGGCAGAAAATCCTGCGCCCTTTCCACCATCGGCTGCACCTCTTTCTTTCCGTCTAAGCCTCTCGGCGGATACGGCGATGGCGGGGCCTGCTTTACCGATGACGATAATCTTGCCAAAGCCATGCGGGAAATCCGGATTCATGGTCAGGACAGGCGCTATCACCATCCCCGTATCGGATTCAATGGCAGGTTGGATACTCTTCAGGCGGCCATACTTCTTGCAAAAATGGATGTTTTTTCGGATGAGGTAGAAAAACGGGGCCGCATCGGAGCCCGGTATTCGGAGATCATTCAGGAGGAATGCCCCGGTATTATCACGCCTTTTATTGAGGAATGGAATACCAGCGTGTATGCCCAATATACTGTGCAGGTGGAAAACCGGGATACTGTTCAGAAAGTGTTGGAAGAAAAGGGAATACCAACGGCGGTACATTATCCTATTCCTTTGCATCAGCAGCCTGTTTTTGCGGATCAGAAAATAAGCCTTCCTGTGTCTGAAAAACTGGCAGCGCGGGTGATGAGCCTGCCCATGTATCCGCTTTTGAATGAGGAGGCGTTGACACGCGTCGTGGATGCTTTGAAGGAGACCCTTGTATGAAAGGAAGCTATGCCATGCCCGGTTTTATAAAGGACAGAAAAATCCGCACCGCCATTGTGGGATGTGGTCGTATATCCAAAAATCATTTTGGTTCTTTGGGAAAACATAAGGAAAACATGGAGCTGGTTGCTGTCTGTGATACGGATGCAACCGTTCTTGAAAACCATATTCAAAGTTATGGTGTCCCGGGATATCTGTCCATGCAGGACATGCTTGAAAAGGAAGATTTGGATCTTGTCAGCATCTGTACTCCAAGCGGGTTGCATGCTGCTCAGACGATTCTTGCTGCGAGCTACGGCATACATGTCATGACGGAAAAACCCATGGCCACCCGCTGGCAGGATGGACTTTCCATGGTGGAAGCCTGTGACAGGGCAGGAGTGCGTCTTTTTGTGGTAAAACAGAACCGTCGCAATGCCACTTTGCAGCTTTTAAAAAATGCCGTTATGCAGAAGCGTTTTGGAAAAATTTATTCTGTGGCCATCAATGTGTTCTGGACCCGGCCCCAGGAATATTATGACAGTGCAAAATGGCGGGGAACCTGGGAATTTGACGGCGGTGCTTTCATGAATCAGGCCAGTCATTACATTGATCTTTTTGAATGGCTCATCGGGCCTGTGGAAAGTGTTATGGCCTATACCGGAACCCTTGCCAGAGATATTGAGGTAGAAGACTCCGGAGCCGCCATCTTGCGCTGGCGCAACGGTGCTCTTGGCACCCTGAATGTTTCCATGCTCACCTATCCGAAGAACCTTGAAGGTAGCATTACCATCCTTGGAGAAAAGGGAAGTGCCAAGATCGGCGGTGTTGCGGTGAATGAGGTGCTGCTCTGGGATTTTGAAGAAAAACTGCCCGAAGATGATGAGATTGGAGATGCCAGCTACCAGACCACATCCGTGTATGGTTTTGGTCATCCCCTTTATTTTGCCAATGTGATAGAAACCCTGAGGGGCAATGCTGATCCGGAAACCGACGGCAGGGAAGGCCTGAAAACCTTAGAGCTGCTCATTGCCATGTATCTTTCTGCAAGGGATGGTAAAAAGGTGGCTTTGCCTCTGGAGTATTAGGTGATTTCCTGAAGCAGAAAAATCTATCTCTGCCCTTTGCCTTTGAGTTTATCCTTGTGTGAGAATGGGGAATGGGAAGGGATATTTGAAGCGAATGGTGAGGTACAGGCCCGTTTTGCTCCCATCTCCCTCCGGGAGAGGGGCCGGGGGTGAGGGGAAAACAGGGAGTTTAGCATCCTTAGGTTCCGATGCTGGCGTTTATCCAGAACATACGTGACCATTTAAGGCAATTTAATCATATTGGCGTTTCCGCAAGGGAAGATTCTCGTGGAGATAAAAATTTATAACGATATCGTTTTTAAATGGATCTTCGGAAGGCAAAGTTACACAGCCCCTTTGATCGCCCTTCTTAACGCCATAACATTGCCTGCAAAAAAGTTTTCTGAAGTAACCATCCTGAATCCCTTTGATGAATCTGAACCCTTCAAGAATGAAAAACAGGGCATCCTTGATATCCGGGCCAAAGATGATCTGAGCGGTGAATGGATCAATCTGGAAGTTCAGGTGAATCCGGGTTTTCATTATCCGCCCCGCTGCAAATTTTACCTTGCGGGCATGTACCGGGATCAGCTTGAAAAGGGCAAAGATGCCCTTTATAGTGACCTTAAAGCCTGCTATGGTATTCATATTCTTGTGGGTACGCTTTTTGATAAACCGGAAGAAGAGAATTTCTGGTTCAATCACTATGCCATGCTGAACACCCGTACCCACAAACCCCTCGTCAATCACTGGCACCTGTATTATATTGAACTTGAAAAGTATCTTCGCAGTCTTGAAAAAAAGGCCGAAGCCAGACCTCGTAATGAGCTTGAGGAATGGGCTCTTTTCATTGGCACCATTCAGGACAATGACAGGCCCCTGGATGAGCGCATCAATCATAACCCCATGATCCGGGAGGTGTATAAAATGATTGAGACCTTCACAAAAGATGATCATCTTCGTGAGAAATACCGTGTGCAGGAAGAATTCATCCGTGTTCAGAAGACCAATGAGTATATGACTGAAAAGATGAGGCAGGAAATCGTTAGGCTGGGCCATGAGGTCGAACACTTCATGGCCGAACAGGAAAGGATTACTGCTGAGAACAAGGCGGCCCTTCTGGCTCAGGAGAGGGAAAGGGCTGAAAAAGAAAGAGAGCGAACAGAAAAAGAGGCCGCTCTCCTGGCCCAGGAAAGAGAACGAGCAGAAAAAGAAAGAGAAAGAGCAGAAAAAGAAGCTTTTAAGAAAAATTCCATTCTCCAATTGCGTAAGAAGGGTTTTTCTGATGCAGATATAATATCCACACTGGGAGTTAGTGATGAAGATATCCGCAATTTAGATTGATTTTTCAAAAAGGGGTCTGACCCCTTTTTGCTAAAACACAGCATCCAGGAGAACGTTTGATGAATTACCAGATTCACCCCACAGCCATTGTGGATGAAGGCGCAGAAATCGGAGAAGGAAGCCGCATCTGGCACTGGGTGCATGTGTGCGGCGGTGCAAAAATAGGCAAGGGCGTTTCTCTGGGCCAGAATGTTTTTGTGGGCAACAAGGTTGTGATCGGTGATTCCTGCAAAATCCAGAACAATGTCTCCGTATATGACAATGTGACCCTGGAAGAGGGCGTTTTCTGCGGTCCCAGTATGGTTTTTACCAATGTGTACAATCCCCGCGCCCTGATCGAGCGTAAAAATGAGTACAGGGATACCTTGGTGAAAAAGGGTGCTACCCTTGGGGCCAACTGTACCATTGTGTGCGGTGTTACCATTGGCCGCTTTGCCTTCATTGCCGCAGGCGCTGTGGTGACCAAAGATGTGCCGGACTATGCCCTGATGGCGGGTGTGCCAGCAAGGCAGATCGGGTGGATGAGTGAGTATGGGGAGAGGTTGGATTTGCCACCCGTCGGAGATGTCGAGGAGGTTTGTTCTAATACTGGAGTAACTTATAAGCTCAATAATATAAGTTTAATTAAGAAGTAGCTATGTATTCATCAAAAGTTCAAATGCTAAAATACGGCATTGGGCTCACACCTTTTCAAGCTACAAAAAATCTACAATATGCGGTGGTTTATTAACAATTCAAAACACATGATGCTGTATGTTGGAATGGTGTGAGTCCAGTGTCTTTTGATTGAACTTGGGAGAAAATGTTTTTGGCAATGTTCTCATAGAAGCAGCTTTGGACTTTGTTAAAAATGGATACTTCCACTACTAAAAATTAATTCAGGACAATTTATGATTCCTGTTACAAGAAGCTATCTGCCAGATATAAAAAAATTGAAATCTTACATAGATCGTATCTATGAATCCGGGTATTTGACGAATCGTGGGCCTCTGGTTCAGGAGCTGGAAGAGCGGCTCCGGTCATATCTGGGGGTCAAGCATCTTATCCTTGTGGCTAATGGTTCCCTTGCCCTGCAACTGGCATACAAAGCTCTGAATCTTCAAGGCGAAGTCATCACAACACCCTTCAGTTTTGCCGCCACCACCAGCACCCTTGTATGGGAAGGTTTGAAGCCGGTTTTTGCGGATATTGACCCGCAAACTTTCAACCTGAACCCGAAAAACATTGAAGCTCTCATTACCCCCCAAACTTCCGCCATTGTGCCTGTGCATGTATTCGGCAACCCCTGTGAAGTGGAAACCATTGATGCCATGGCTCAAAAGCACGGGTTGAAGGTGGTGTATGATGCCGCCCATGCCTTTGGGGTTCAATACAAAGAAAAAAGCGTTCTGACCCATGGGGATATTTCTACTTTAAGCTTCCATGCAACCAAGCTTTTCCATACCATTGAAGGCGGTGCTGTCATCACTTCCGATGATGAGCTGGCCCGTAAAGTACGCCTCCTGATCAACTTCGGGATCACAGGGCCGACAAGCATAGAAGGTCTTGGAACCAATGCGAAAATGAATGAGTTTGAGGCAGCCATGGGCCTTTGTGTGCTGGATGATATGGAAAAGATTGTTCAGGGAAGAAAAGAAGTGTGGGAAAGATACGAAAAAGCCTTGAATGATAAGATAGGTTTTCAGAAATTCAATCCCCATGGAACAAGAAATTATGCCTATGTGCCTGTTCTTTTTAAGGATGAGGCAGAGCTTTTAAGGGTGCAGAAGGCATTGAATGAAGAGGATATTTTTCCGAGGAGATATTTTTATCCCAGCTTGGATACTTTAGCATATATTGATTCTTTGTGGCCTTGTAAAATTTCTAAGCACATTGCGGAAAGCATTTTATGCTTGCCTCAATTTTTAGATCTGAATTGTTTTGATCAAAATAAAATTATTTCGACTTTGGTTGATTGTATAGTCTATAAATGAAAATCAAGGGGAAATATGGGGTTTTTAGGCAGAGAAGAAATTGAGAATATGGGTTTTGGGCAAGTGGGTAAAAATGTTCTGCTTTCTGATAAAGCTTCGTATTACAATTGTGCAAATATTTTTTTAGGGAGCAATGTTCGGGTAGATGATTTTTGTACTCTTTCCGCAGGCGTAGGTGGAATATTTATTGGTGACTATATTCATATTGCCGTTTATTCTTCATTGATAGGTGCTGGACGTATTATTTTGTCAGATTTTAGCAATATTTCATCGAGAGTTTCGATTTATAGTAGTAATGATGATTACACAGGTTCTTTTATGACAAACCCTATGGTTGATAAATCTTTTACGCATGTTCAGGTTGGGGATGTAACTATTGGTCGTCATGTTATTGTTGGATCTGGCAGTGTTATTATGCCGGGAGTTATTTTAGAAGAAGGTGTTGCTGTGGGTGCCTTAAGTTTTGTGAATAAAAATTGTAGGTCATTTATGGTGTATGCAGGGGTTCCGGTAAGTATAATTAAAGAGAGAAAAAGAGATCTTTTATTGAAAGAGTATGATTTTTTAAGAGGTGAAATATTTTGAAAATTTTGCATATAGGATCGGATTCAATCTTTTTAAGATTTTTTGCTGATAGTTTTAGGATGGTAGCTCCTAAAAAAAATGATTATCTTTTAGTAATAAAAAAGGGTGAAAAATTAAAATTTGATTCATCAAATTACGGGGTAACTTTTGTTCGTTCTGGTTTGGCTGGAATATTTGATATAATTAAAATTATAGTAATATCTCAAAAATATGATGCTATTGTTGCTCATAATTTTAGCCCACAGGCATGCATTGCTTTCTTATTTACACCATCTAAAGTAGTCAAAGTTTGGAGTGGTTGGGGAGGGGATTACTATGGTGATGATTTTATTCGCCTTTTAGGACCAATAACGAGAAAGGTTTATTGGGATATAGAAAAAAGTCGTATAAGAAATGAAAATATTATAAAGAAAAATATATTGAAATTGTTTTATAGGGCAAAAAGAAAATGTGTTAAAAAAATTGATTTGTTTTCTGCACCAGTCCCTCCGGATTATAAGGTTTTTAAGTTTCATTATCCTGAATTTAAAGGCGAATACACCCAGTTGAGCTATGGTAGTCTTGAAAAAAGTTTTTATATAGATCAGGGAAATACGGGTAAGAATATTTTAGTCGGAAATTCATCGAGCTATACAAATAACCATCTGGATATATTTGAAAAGATAAGAGGGTTTGATTTGCAAGATCGTCTTATTATTGCCCCTTTAAGTTACGGAGATATAGATTACAGGGATCTTGTTATTCGGTGTGGGTTTGAACTCTTTGGAGATAAATTTTTGCCATTGAAGGATTTTTTGCCTGCTGTTAAATATAATAAAATTTTAAGTTCTTGTAGCATTGCTATTATGGGTCACAAGAGACAGCAAGGACTCGGAAATATATGCTCTCTAATATATATGGGGGCAAATCTTGTTTTGGATGAGGAAAATATTCTTTATTCATATTTTTTAGAGAATGGAGCAAATATACTGTCTCTCCAAAAAACAATTGAATTTTCAGATTTTGAAAAAATAACCCATGATGAGCGGGTAAAAAATAAAGAAGTAATAAAAAAAATATGGGGAGACTCTGCGGTGTTGAAAAATTTAAAAAAATTTTTATACCAGATTGAACTTTGTAAAAGTTCTAAGATGCTTTGATTGAGTTACTAAAAAGCAGCTCACGTCCTGTTAGGACATCTTATTCTAGAGTAACTTGTTGCCGGATTCAAACACATTTCGATTAGTGATGGATAATTGGCTGTTTTGAATTAAAAGAACTAAATTTAAGTTACTCAGAAGTTCTTTTCTCATTCGACGCAGGTAAAAATGCCTGATTGTTGTGATCAGGTCTGAAATAACAGATGCTTTGTCGAGAGTGGGGCTCGGCCTTATTAGTAACCATGGTTCTGTTGTATTTTGCAGGATGGCCACATCTTTTTTTTCTGATGGAAGAAGGGGCTCACTTGCATTCTATTTGGCATCTGTAAGTTCCATTTGTTTATTCATGCATGATGATTAGCCGAACCCCGCGAGTTTAGCAAAATACAATTTGAAGACAGGCCCTAACGTTGAAAATAAAACAAATAGCAGCATTTGCTATAGGCCCCATGGGGGCAGCCCTCCTGGGATTTATTGCCGTACCGATTATTGCCTGGTTTTTTACTCCGGAGGATATTGGCAGGATATCTATGCTTCAGGTAACTGTAAGCTTTGGAATTCTGCTATTTAGTTTGGGGTTGGATCAGGCCTATGTCCGTGAGTATCATGATTCCAAAAATACGCCACAGTTGCTAAAAGCAACACTGCTGCCGGGATTTCTTCTTCTAACAGTAACTGTCGGCTTTTTATTGCTTCAGCCCGGATTGATTGCCCGGTTGTTGTTTGATGTGGACAGTTTTTTACTCAGTTTTTTTGTTGTGGTTTGTTTGCTTGCTTCATTTATTTCAAGGTTTTTTTCTCTGATTTTAAGGATGGAAGAAAAAGGCCTTGCTTTTTCAATGAGTCAGGTTTTGCCTAAGGTAATCTTTTTAACGCTGATCGGTATTTATATCTTTTTGGATTTGGGTTTTACCCTTTATCATTTAATTGCGGCCCACGTGCTTTCTATTGTTTTTGTATGTCTGATTTTTTCATGGAATACACGGAAAGAGTGGCTGGCATCTTTAAAGACAAGTTTTGACCTGAATAAGTTTAAAGAAATGCTTGCGTATTCATTGCCATTGATATTGGGTGGTTTGGCTTATTGGGGGCTGGCTTCTGTGGACAAAATATTTTTACGGAGTTTTTCGAGTTATGAAGAGTTGGGGATTTACTCTGTAGCTGTAAATTTTGCATCTGTTGCCTTGATATTTCAAAGTATTTTTACAACTGTATGGGCACCTACCGTATATAAATGGGTCAGTACCGGAGAAGATCTGGAGAAAATCCATCAGGTGACACGCTATGTTCTTCTTTGTGTTGTTTTGCTGTTTTGTCTTGCGGGTATGCTTTCCTGGATAATTGATTTTATTCTGCCCCAAACATATCATAAGGTAAGATACATTGTTGTGGCCTGCCTGGGGGCACCCCTGCTCTATACCCTTTCTGAGACCACTGTGGTTGGGATCGGTGTAACCAAAAAGACATTGTATGCAATGGCTGCATCAATTATTGCCCTCTTTGTGAATGTGATTGGTAACTATCTTCTGATACCCCGGTACGGTGCAGCAGGGGCTGCTGCCAGTACTTGTGTGGCATTTTGGTTTTTTTTCTTTTTCCGTACAGAATTTTCTATATTTGTCTGGCGGAAGATACCCAGGTTTTATTTATATTTTCTAACTTTTATATGTGTTTTATTTGCTGTTTGTGTAGCTGCTTGGGGCAGTAGTCTGGATGGCTTTATGATTGCCTGGCCGTTGCTGCTGTTGGTCAGCTTTTTTATTTTTAAAAAAGAAGTTGTTGGTATATATGAATATTTAAAAAACTTATAGGATAATTGCGATGCTTTCAAAAACCCCGTTTAAAAAAATAATTATAGTTGCTTTTGCTTCTATTTTTTTAGCTTTGTTGTCTTCATCATACTTTGAAACAGCCCAAACTAATTTTTTTGCATCAATAAAACACTATATAGAGCACGGAAGTTTCTCAAAGCTTGATACCGTGGAAGACAATGGTAGTATGTATACTTTTCATAGAGGTCAAAGATACCTTAATCCGGTTAACATTTTTCAGCAGGTCTTGGGTCATTCAGAGGCTTTTATGAGTAAAAAATATGGGTTGGAAATAAAACAATATTCTTTTTTTGACAGTAATGGAGATTTTGATCGAGTTCTTCAGATAGCAGATTTTATGAAGTCTCATTTTTTTATTGAAGAAATAGGTGGGTTACAGATTGTGCGCTACCCTTATGAAATAGATTATGCACCATTTAAAGCGCCATGGTATTCTGGAATGGCACAGGGACATGCAGCCATAGTTTTTTTGCATGCATATACAATAACTGGAAATCAGGATTACCTTCAGTATGCTCGGTTAAGTATTAATATGCTTAGTCTTCCTTTTGAGAAGGGGGGAGTTATGTTGGAGTTAGAATCTGGCAGTGGAGATATATGGTTTGAAGAATATGCCGACCCTACAATGGCGTTAGCATTAACGCCACGGGTTTTAAATGGTAATATATTTGCGATTGATGGTCTTTTTTGGTTGTGGTTTGTGACTAAGGATGCTCATTATCTGGATTTGCTTAAAGGGGCAATCAATGGAATAAATAGTGTGATTGATCAGCTGGATACAGGATTGTGGAGCTATTATGGATTCTGTAAAAATTTTGCAAGTTCTGGGTATCATCTCATACATATAGAGCAATTGCGACGCATGATTGAGTATTCAAAAATTATAGGGTTAAAATATCCTGATAATATTGAAAAATATAAAAAGCGGTTTCAGATTTACAGGGCTTTTCCTTTTATGGGCTATGGTCAAAGAATGCTATTTCAGAGAAATAATATGATATACGTAATATTTGTATCAAATTATTTATTTTCCGTTTTTTTGACAAATATTTTATGGAGAATAGTCTTGCTAAAGCCCTCCAGACCAATTGAGCAAGTTGCTTTATGTTGATCAGACAAAAAATACCTTTAAGGTATATATTTTTTATAATAGTGCTTGTTTTTTTATATTGGATCTTATTTTTTATAAGCTTCCCACCTTTGGATTCTTTTTTGATATATATTGGCGCCGCTCTTTGTCTTATGTATCTAATTTGCAAGAAGAAAAAAGATTTTTTTGACCCATTCTATTTGTTTTCTTTGCATTATTGTGTTGTGTATATTGCTGCTACGGTTTTATTTTTAAGGGGTTTTGAAAGCAATCCATTTTTTATGACAACTAAATTTTATAGTTCTCATGAAGTTGTATTTACAAATTCGTTGATTTTGTGTATTGTTTCCTATAGTTTTGCTTACTTTGGCTACCATGTTTTTATTGGAAAAAGACACTTTACTTATCCTAACTATGTGCGGGGGATAAAGAGTAATGTTTTTGGACTATTAGGTATCTTTTATTTTTGTTTAGGTTTTTTGAATTTTTTGTTTTTGGTGCAAGTATTGTATGGCGGCGATATCGTTTCTTTTTATAAAAGTTTTTCTGGTCGAACTCGTGAGCTTAGCGATTCTGGAGTATCAACTGTTGGTTATCATTTCATCTATGCAGCAGCATATATGTTCTTTATTCGATGGTTATTTATAAGAAAAATGGGTTTGTTTACTTTTTGTGTAATATTCATTTCAATTTTTATATTAGCTTCAAACGCAAGGGTAATAGCAACTATTTTATATATAGTAAGTTTTATAGGTATTTATTATTATTTTAATGGTATGTATAAGCTTAATAAGCATATTTTTTTTTATGGACTGGTATTTATACTTGCGGCATTGTTTTTATTTTTTTTACGTATTTTTTCAAATAATGTAACGCACGGAATAGAAGGGGGTGAATTTTCATTAGAATTAGTTCTATATCTGATTTTCGATCATGGCAATGTGGTTAACTTTCCTATTATAATGAAAATTATTGATTCTTGGGGGAGGGATATTGGGTATCTTTATGGTGTATCGTTTTTATACCCTTTCTATGGTCATATATCCTATGATTTTTTTTCTTTAAACCCGCCGGTTCAAGAGATAATTAAATCTGAATGGTATAGTAGTCTGCCAGGAGGTAACTTACCGCCAACAGTCATGGGTGAGATGTATGCAAACTTTGGCTTTTTGGGGATTCCTGTTGGTTTTTTTATATTTGGCGCTTTTGGCGCGGTGATAAAAAATATATTATTAATAACAAAAAACCCTATTTTTATAATATTTTACATTCAGTTTTCATTGTCATTTTATATGCTTGTAGTTAAGGGTGGTTTCAGTAATCTAAACGCATTTTGGATGTTTTTACCGTGTATTATTTTTTATTGTTCCATACTTATGTCGCGAACGGCAGGTGCCATCTATCTTGACCCCTAAGGGCCATATCCTGACCGATCTCATTGGCGGTTTTCATACCTCGTAAGGCCTCAGTATGTAAGCTTAAACTGCTGTCTTGAAAACTGGGTTCACTATAGTATCCAGTTCGAACAGTTTTTGCAGTGTCTCGGAAACATTTTTAAAGAGCTCTTGTTCTTGGCCCAGATCCTTGGTGTGGCCCATAAACAAAAAAGGTTTCAGTGGTTTATGTGATATGTGGAGTCGGAAGAGTCGGTAATATTTAACGAATAGTGCCACTTGATAAGTCATTTTTCTATAGAGGATTTTTTCATAGCATGAAACAAAAACTAATTTCAGTGATCATCCCCTGCTACAACCATGCACAATACGTCGAAAGATCCATTCTCAGCGTACTGAACCAGAGCTATCGTCCAATCGAATTGATTGTGATTGATGATGGGTCTTCCGATGCCTCTATTTCTGTCGTTGAAAAACTGGCAGATAAATATGATTTTATGTTTATAAAACAAAAAAATCAGGGGGTCTGCAAAACACTGAACCGTGGAATCCAGGAATTTTCTAAGGGAGATTATATTGCTCTTTTAGCTTCAGATGATTACTGGCACTCCGATAAAATCCAGGAACAGATCTCAGCGTTAAGCCAAAATCCTGATTCAGAGTTTTGTTTTACCCAGGCTTTTGAATTTGAAGATAGTGCGCCAGATAAACCGCTCCGTATATTTCCTTCAAAACCTTTAACTGGAAAGGTTTTGAACCAGGTTTTTCTGCGTCAGCATGTACCTGCGGGTTCCATGCTTTTTACACGAAAGCTCTATGACCGTCTTGGTGGATTTGATGAAAATTTATTGGAGGAAGACTGGGATTTTGTAATCCGTGCAGCATCGGAAACCTCTTTTTGTGCCGTATCCAAACCTTTGTTTTTTTATCGTTCCCATGCGGCCAATATTATGAAAATACGTAGCAGAAGGAATATTTTTCAGCAAAAAGCTGTCCTTTTGTCAAAAAACTATGGGCTTGTCAGTCCTTTGCTGTGGTTTTTTTCTATTTCTTCACATTTTATTTATGACCATTTTATTTATAAAATTAAAGGTTTTATCAAATGAATTCAATTAAAGGCATTATCCTTGCAGGAGGCTCCGGTACAAGGCTTTACCCCATTACAAGGGGCGTATCCAAACAACTTCTGCCCATCTATGATAAGCCCATGGTTTATTATCCTCTCTCCGTTCTTATGCTGGCGGGTATCCGGGATATCCTTGTGATCACAACCCCCGAAGACCAATCTTCCTACCAGAGGCTTCTTGGCAATGGTTCGGATTTTGGCATACGCTTAAGCTATGCCGTGCAGCCCAACCCGGATGGTCTGGCCCAGGCCTTTATTCATGGTGAAGAGTTCATCGGAAAAGACAAGGTCTGTCTCGTGCTGGGAGACAACATCTTTTACGGGCAGGGCTTTACCCCTAAACTCAAAGAAGCCGCAGCAAGGGAAAAAGGGGCGACGGTATTCGGATATCAGGTGAAAGATCCGGAACGTTTTGGCGTGGTGGCCTTTGATGAAAACAGGCGGGCTGTTTCCATAGAAGAAAAACCAGTCAACCCTAAGTCCAACTATGCTGTGACAGGCCTTTATTTTTATGATAATGAGGTCGTTCAGATTGCAAAGGAGGTGAAGCCTTCGAACAGGGGAGAGCTTGAGATCACCAGCATCAATCAGGAATACCTGAAGCGTAAAACCCTGCATGTGGAGCTTTTGGGCAGGGGCTTTGCCTGGCTGGATACGGGAACCCACGAAAGTCTTCAGGAAGCAGGTATGTTTGTCCAGACCATAGAAACGCGGCAGGGGTTGAAGGTTGCCTGTCTCGAAGAGATTGCCCTGAACAATGGCTGGCTGAGCAGAGAAGATGTTTTCAAGGCAGGAAATATACTGAAAAAGTCGGGCTATGGGCAGTATTTGCTGAGGCTCTGCAGGGAGAAAACATGACAATTCTGAATTGGATTGATTTTGCTGTGCGGGGTGATGAACGAGGCTCTCTTGTGGCTATTGAGGGCGGAAAGAATATCCCCTTTGAGATAAAACGGGTGTACTATATTTTTGGAACGGGAGATGGTGTTGCAAGGGGGTTTCATGCCCATAAGTCCCTGCAGCAGGTGGCCGTATGCGTCAGTGGAAAATGCAGGATGGTTCTGGATAATGGCAGAGTCCGTGAAGAAGCCTGGTTAGATTCTCCGTCAAAGGGCCTTTTGGTTGGAGATATGATCTGGCGGGAGATGCATGATTTCAGTTCGGGCTGTGTGCTGATGGTGTTTGCCAGTGAGTATTATGATGAAGGGGACTATATTCGGGATTATCAGAATTTTCTGGAGCTGGTATTATGACTATTCATTCAACAGCCATCGTTTCTTCTTCTGCCAAAATAGGCAAAAATGTCCATATTGGGCCGTTTACAATTGTGTATGATAATGTGACTATTGCAGATAATGTGATCATAGAAAGTCATTGCGAGATAGGGGTTTCCAATCATCTGTCGGGAGGCAAAAGTCTATTTATAGGAGGAGATTCTCACATTAGGTCACATTCTATTTTTTATGAAGGCTCAACTTTTGAAGAAAAGCTTGTTACGGGTCACAGGGTAACTGTCAGAGAAAATACGAAAGCAGGTAAAAACCTTCAGATTGGTACATTAAGTGATATTCAAGGGTACTGTAGTTTTGGGAGCTATGTTCGTTTACACAGCAATGTTCATATAGGACAGCAAAGCAGTATAGGAGATTTTGTATGGATTTTTCCCTATAGTGTATTGACCAACGATCCGCATCCCCCCAGTAATGTTATGCAGGGCGTAACTGTAGATGATTTTGCTGTCATCGCCACAATGTCCGTAATCCTTCCGGGAGCACATGTTTCAAAGGGCGTGCTCGTTGGTGCCCATTCTTCACTGAAGGGTTCTACGGAAGAGGACTTTGTTTA
>Ga0265295_1004171_pt1 | contig 19742 bp, 21 predicted proteins | sample Munlansysbiofilm_FD_192503 | JGI IMG/M metagenome (GOLD analysis project Ga0265295, IMG submission 192503) | Leachate microbial communities from a municipal landfill in Southern Ontario, Canada - Methane capture system biofilm | ecosystem: Engineered > Solid waste > Landfill > Unclassified ... | reverse complement strand
AGGCTTCGATGCATATCCTCTTGATTTCTTTAGCATCCATATGTGCCGCTTATATTGCCGAGTTTCAATAAAACGCTATCGTATTCGCTGCTGGAAAATACCTTCCAGATCGTTTCCGGTCGCATTATGTCACATCGTACGGCCGCCTCCCACGGTCGTAAGTCCATGGCACCGACGGGGCTCACCGCACCCCGGGAGTCGTCTTCTTGGGGGAATCGATAGCGAAACGCGAATCGATCGTCTCTGTCAGACCGCACTGCTCGAACATCGCCATCTTAATCGTCTGCATTGTTGCCTTCTTACCCTCTGTTGCAGCCTGTGTCGAGCGTCATCCTATCATCCTGTGGACGGCCCATCTATACAGGGTACGCTCTCCGCTTGTCATGAATTTTAGTAGTTATAGTCGGGCTTTGCCCGACATACATCAATAAATTTTTGTGCACTTAACGGTCGACGAGGTGCCAGGTATGCGGTTATGCTTCAGCGCCCCTCTTCGGGACGGCACGGGGGGGAGGTTTTCACACATTCCACGCATTCTTAAATATCCCTGTTCAGATTGCGTTGTGATATATCATGTACATAGAGCGCATCACCGGACCCAGCATCATCGCTTCTTCAATTCTCTTCGGGAACCACTCGGACGAAGTGTCCGGAAAAGAGGTGCTCCAATGAGCGACACAAGAGTCGCATTGGTGGGCGCCTGCGGCAGGATGGGCAGCCTGATCATCCACCGCCTCCTGGCGACCGACGGCGTAAAGATATCGGCGGCCTTTGACCTGGTCAACATAGGCAAGGACATAGGAGAGGTCGTCGGGGTGGGGAAGCTGGACGTCCCCGTATCGGACTCCAAGGACCTAGCGTCCGTCCTCAAGGAGAGCAGGACAGATGTGCTCATCGATTTCACCATCGCGCCTGCGACCGCGGCCAACGCACCGGTCGCCGCCGCGGCCGGAGTGAACCTCATCATCGGGACCACCGGACTTACGGCCGAGCAGAAGACGAACATCACCCAGGCCGTCGTTAAGAACAACGTCGCAGCCGTGATATCATCGAACTACTCGATCGGGGTCGGAGTCTTCTTCAAACTCATCAAAGAGGCGGCCAGGTACCTCGGGGACGGCTACGACGTGGAGATCGTCGAGGCCCACCACAACCAGAAGAAGGACGCTCCCAGCGGCACCGCGATGACCGCGGCCGAGATAATCGGCAAGGAGATGGGCGGAAAAGAATTCGTCTTCGGACGCGAAGGCGTCTGCCCCCGCGGCAAGGAGATAGGCATACATGCGATCAGGGGCGGAGACATCGTCGGCGACCACACCGTGATGTTCATAGGCAACTCCGAACGCATCGAAGTACGGCACCAGGCCCATTCGAGGGAGATCTTCGTGGGCGGAGCGGTCATGGCCGCGATGTGGGTCGTCTCGCAGAAGAAGGGCGTCGTGTACGAGATGTCGGACGTTCTGAGCTGACCGTACATTCTATCGGCATAGCTCGTGTCATCCGGGGGCAGGAAGCCGGGGGCTTCCGAACCCCGATAAACATTATTGAGTTCAATATGCCTTTGTACTCCTTGACTCCGATCTCTCCGCGGCCGAATCCGGCGTTGGCCTCCCTGAACCTGTCGAATCCGTAGCGGTCGCCGACGGTTTCCTGCCGCATGTCGCTTTCGGACCTCATGGTTACGGTCGATGCAGATGGCGGGCTTTATGATTTGCCTTTAGGCGACGGACGACAGGGACGCCAAAAGGATTCTGACCCTTGGGCGAAATATTGTGAAAGATACGGCCGCCGCATCAGATATCGAGCGTGGTCTGTCTGTTCTTCTCCGGAAAACGGCGGATGAACTCGAAACATGAGTCCTGGTCGGATATGATGCCGCTCTCCATGCATCTGCTTCTGAACATCCTCATGAGGCTGTCAGCGTTCGGTGAACGGATGATATATGAATCCGCGTACGTCCGGATGTACTTCCCCTTCAGACCCGGGAAACGATCGTCGAGGGCCGCGTAATAGTGCTCTCTGTCTCCTTCTCTGAGCGTCATCCCCATGTCGAAGCATATCACGCCGCTCACGCGGGAGAACATATTCGGGCCATGACAAAGATGTCCGTACCGATATATTTCTGATTCCCGAACGGTGAAACTGGGGGATCTCAATAGCGATAAGGGATGACTTTGATCATATCGTCCATTTTTTCCACAGGACGATTGAATCGTCTGTGAATAATATGATTCTTATTCGTTATCCGGATGAAAATAGTCCGTGTCGATCTTCTTAATCGTTATTACGGTCTTGTCCGATACCCCAACGCCGTATTCGATCATAAGTTTAGCTAGATCCCGTCCGTTTATGAGCACTATGTGCGTGTTGGTGCTTATCTTGCCCACATATTCCCTGGCGGCCTTAGAATAATCCGATGACGTGATGAATGCTCCGTTTGTGGCGCCTTGCCCCTGAAGCGCCCCGGCGAACTTCTGTATCTCAGGCCTCGATACGTCATTGCTCCATTTCTTGGCCTGCACATAGATGTTGTTGAATCCCAGGCGGTCTTGTTTTATCACGCCGTCGATACCTTCGTCTCCGCTCCTGCCGGTCACTTCGGCGTTTTCGCTGAAGTTTCCGCCGTAGATCCTCTCCAACAGGTCCACTACCAGCTTCTCAAAGAAAGAGGGGTCGCAGCCATCGATTTCGGATAACAGGTCGTCGATGATCTTCTCGTTCAGATCACGGACGGAGGTCTCCAAGATCTCGTCCGGGGTGAGCGTGCAGTCGGTCGTGCGATCGGATGTCGCATCGTCGGATGATGACATGTTGCCAGAGTTGTTTTGGTACTCTCTGAACGTATCGTAGCCCATCAGACGGCCCAGATCTACTTTGACTCCGGACCTGAGGACCTTCAGCCCCTCTGCCGTGATCCTGCTCTTTCCATATCCTGCCTTCTCCACTAGCCCCGCCTTGATCAGCGACGTCTTCGCCCACCCGATACGGTTGGATATCCTCGTCTGTCTGCCACTGGGGAGAGCTTCCTCGAGTTCCGCCTGTGACAAGTCCAATCGGGGGATGATGCTTTCTCGGATCTCGATGGCCGTATGGACCTTCCCATCGGACAAAGCGCTGAGAACGTGACCGAACAGCTCATCATATGTGGGCATTACCATAGGGTACCAAACGACCGGGAATGATAATAAATGATTGCACTGAAGCAGCGATCAAATAGGCTGAAAACTCAGCATGCGACACTTGTGTTGTTCTACAATGTCCCTTCACATACTTTTACGCTAATATCGGAACAGAAAAACTGCCGAATCAGATGAGTTTTTCTTTCAGATTTTGAATTGTACTATAAAGCTCACGTTTTACACGCGGCTGTTTCTCGGACCTCATCTTCCTTTCAAGTGTGTCGATATGCAGACGGATCTTGTTCTGCTCGGCATCGATGCGGATCTGATCTTCCAATGTAGTCTCCCCGGACACCTCGATCTTGCCGACAGCAGCAGGCTGACGGCCAGGAATATTCCGGACACGACAGTCATCTTCCAGCCTGCGAGCGTATCCACGAATCTCTTCAACACCCTCATCAATCCTCCGTAATTAACAATATAATATATTCGATATAGAACATAATGTTCTGTAAATATCGAGGGGATTTAACCGTTTCCAAGATAATTTATAATGAATGTTCGCTATGGAACAGAATAAGGACATTATTCGGTTGGATTTTATCATGGACAGACGTCAGCAAAAGACACGGGATGCAATATTCGATGCGTTCGGCATGCTGCTCACGGAGAAGAGCTTCAGCAAGATCACCGTGCAGGAGATCATAGATGCGGCCAACGTGGGCAGGACAACGTTCTATGCCCATTTCCCGACAAAGGACGATCTTCTGCGCGAGATGTGCGCGGAGATATTCGACCACGTCTTTTCAGACGCGCCCCGTGCGGAGAACACGCATGACTTCTCGGTGAACGGCAGGGATACCACGACGGCCGTTACGCACGTCCTGTATCATCTTAGAGATAGCAGGAAGAATATCTTGGGGATATTGAGTTCCGAGAGCGGAGACCTGTTGCTGACATTCTTCAGACAGTATCTGAACAAATCCCTTGCGATGCGCATGTTGGACGGAGTCCGGCCGGCGGACAGCGTTCCGATGGATTTCCTGGTCAATCATATCTCGGGTAGTTTCATAAGTATGGTCCAGTGGTGGGTCGAAAACGGTCTGAGGGAGACTCCCGAGGAGATGGCGAGATACTTCATGTCCGTTACTGACCCGATACTCTCCGTCGGCAACATGTGATGATGCTGGTCGGTCAGATCTGCATTCAGCAAAAACATGTGACTTCTTGCATCGGATTCCCGGTTTATCCAAAGTGACCGAACCGTTGCACATCATACCTGACCATCCTCCGCATAGGGCAGTAGATAGGGCAGGAGGATTCCCAAGCTGTCGGAAAGATCCATACACGAGCGGGAGGTATGCAGGGAGGTATGCCGACATGACAAACACCCCGCATGGTTGTATGCGAACGTGAACGCATTCTGCTTGCGTTCGACATGCACAATGTCGCCGTTATCGACGGAACAATCCGGATATCTGCGTATGAATGCCGATAACTTATCGTACATTTTGGCCGGGTCCGCGGGCATCACGTCCGAGGATTCGGCATCTTTATATGCTCGCTATGTGTAATAAAAATTATGACACATGGAACACTCGGAATAATCGCATGCCCGATGCTGGACGACAACCTCGTCTTCGAGATCGAGAAGGATGCCGAAGAGAAGTACATAACGATCATCGACAACAAGAACAACGGCTCACTCCGCAGGAAGCTGGAGAAGGAATCGGTGCCCTACGAGACGATCGGATACGACGACCTCCTTGCCGGGAAGTACTGCCCCGACCCCTCGAAGTTCAACATGATGGTCCTGATGCTGGACCTCGGCCTGCACTCCAGGCCCGAGGTGCTGAAGTCCACCGTGGAGAACTACACCAGGGAAATGCAGCCCTACGCGGATGCTTTCGGCTTTTATCTGGGCACCTGCGGCAACTTTGATTGGGACATCCCCGGATGGTGCGCCGAGAACGGGCTCAAGCCCGCCGCCATGTTCTGCGACGGCGAGGGCAACCTCTGCCACGACTGCGTCGGCGTGAACATAGCCGGCGGCCCCAAGTACAACGAGATGCAGAAAAAATACATGGGGCACCTCTACATCTTCCCGTCCATGGCCTCGAACTATGATGACTTCATGAACGCCGACCACCCCGACGCCATGGCGGAGGAGAGTCTCACCGACGACATGAGGGAGGTCCTGGGTATCGAGCCGGGGCGCGACGGGTACATGCGCTGGCTCCTGAGCCTGGGCGACTACAAGTACATTCTGAAGCTGGACACCGGAATAGGGAACGAGCACTTCGACGAGGATCTCCGGAAGATCTCCGAAAGGACCCGCCTGAAGATCAAGACGGCGGAGGAGGGCTGGGCGACCCTCCGGTCCACGGACTGCCTCTACACCAAGTGCAAGTCGATGCTCGGGGAATGAGATGCACATAGGCTCGCAGTACACCGTGGGGATCCACATCCTGCTCGTGGTGGCCTTCTTCAACGAGGACAGGATCACCAGCAAGATCGCGGCGATCAGCATCGGGTGCAACCCCGTCATAGTCCGCAACGTGTTCACAAAGCTCTCCGGGGCCGGCCTCCTGAAGCCGGGCATGGGCAAGGCCAGGACTGAGCTCGGCAGGCCGGCGGAGGACATCACGCTCTACGATGTGTTCGCGGCCGTCGACGGGGACGACACGGATGAGATCTTCCGCATGTACCCCGTGAACACACGCTGCCCGGTGGGAGGCGAGATACACGACCTGCTGTCGTCCCGCTTCGACAGCGCCGTCGGAGCGATGATGGACCAGCTGTCGAAGACGACCATAGCAGACCTTGTGTCCGAGCTGCCGCAGGAGAAGAGGCGCCTGCCCGAGGCGCTTCGCGAATGAAAGGGTCGTCGCAGGCCTTCGGCGGGACCGCCGTTCTGCACCACTTCTTCTGGTAGATGAACCTGTGCGGCGCGATAGCCGTCACCGCCGGGGACTGCATCGGGAAGACGATCGAGACCGTCGCGCGCTGATGCGGAAAACGCTCGATAAATGATTATTTCTTATCCCATGAGAGGACACCGGTCTTGACGGCCTCTTCGTAGCGGGACACTTTGTAATTGAGAAGTTCGAGGGCCTCGTCGATGGATCTCTTCTGATCGATGAGCTTCTCGCGTTCGCTTTTGAGAAGTTCGCAACGTGCCTCTATCGTGGAATCGCCTATGAGTGTGAGTCTGCGGTATTCTATTATGGCCTCCACCGAAAGTCCTGCGGCCCTGAGGCATTTGGCGAATTGCACCCATATGCAATCATCTTCCGTGAAGTTGCGTATGCCGTTCTCGCGGGCTATCTTAGGTATGACGTTCACCCGTTCATAGTAACGAAGCGTCTCCTGGGGTATTCCGTATCTCTTGCTGACCTCGGCAATCTTCATCTCTATGTCCTGTACGCGGACGTACGTTAGGTCTATCAGGCCGTATGATTTAAAGTTGACTCCAAGTTAGGTATCTGTCGAAACGATCGATTCTGTTTGATTTGACAACCTATAAATATATCCCGTCTATACTTTGAGTCAACTTCAAGTGAGGTATCAAAATGGCCAAAAATGTATTGATTTTGTCCGGAAGCCCCAGGAAAGGCGGAAACTCGGACGTTCTCTGCGATGAGTTCATGCGCGGAGCGAAAGAGAGCGGGAACAACGTCGAGAAGGTGTTCATCCGCGACGAGGAGATCTCGTACTGCAACGCATGTTATTACTGCAGCAAGAACGACGGGAAATGCGCCATAAAGGACGGAATGAACGCCCTCCTGGAGAAGATGCTCGCGGCAGACGTTCTGGTCATGGCGAGCCCGGTGTATTTCTATTCGATCGATGCACAGCTCAAGGCGGTCATCGACCGTACGGTGGCCAAATGGACCCGCTTCAAGAACAAGGAGTTCTACTACATCATGACGGCCGCAGAGGACAGCGATACGGTCATGGACTGCACACTGGAGTGCTTCCGCGGATTCGCGGCATGCACCAACGATCCCAAGGAGATGGGCGTCATCTACGGAAAGGGGCTCTATGAGGTCGGGGAAGTGAAGGGCTCCCCGTACATGGACCAGGCGTACAAGATGGGGCTCAAGGTCTGATACATTCACTGATATGACTGGCGAGACGTCCGTTCCGGCAGGTTGTTCTCCAACCGCGATCTGATGATATTGTTCGTACCTTTGATGGCGGAACCGGGTCTGGAGTTCACGGTGGGATTGGCGGATTCCATGATGGTATCCAGCATCATCACGATGATCGCCTGCCGCATCATGTTCGCATATGTGCTGAGCGTCTGGTGCGGAATGGGCATGGTGGGAACATGGGCGGCGATGGTGATAGATGGGCCGTCAAGGGTTCGATCTACGTATGGCGTTGCATGAGCGGAAAACGGACCGCGTTCAAAGCATTGGGTCCGAGCAAAGCACAATGATGATGAAAGGATGATACGATTAGCGAAAAGAAGTGTCTGATAGCGTATTTCTCACGCAAGGGAAACAACTACGTTTCGGGTTCGATCAAGAACTTCTCCGTGGGAAAAACCGAGGTGGTGGCCGAGATGATACGCGAGAAGGTCGGCGGAACGATGTTCCGCATAGAGACCGTGCACGAGTATCCGATGGACTACGCTGAGACCACGGATGTGGCCAAGGCCGAGCAGAAAGCGGGGGCGAGGCCCGAACTGAGGTCCCACATGAGCAATATGGACGATTACGGCGTCATCTTCCTGGGATACCCCAACTGGTGGGGCACCATGCCGATGGCCGTGTTCACGTTCCTGGAGGAGTACGACCTGTCCGGAAAGACGATAGCACCGTTCTGCACCCATGAGGGCGGCGGTCTCGGCAGCAGCGAGAGGGACCTCAGGGCGGCATGCCCCGATTCGAAGGTCCTCGACGGGCTCGACATCTACGGAAGCAGGGTCGGTTCCTCCGCGAAGACGGTGAACGATTGGATAAACGGTCTGAAACTGATTTGAAACCTGTTGGGGAACAAACAAAAAGGTGGTCTGAAATGGAACAGAAGAAATTGGGATTCGGACTCATGCGCCTTCCTCTGAAGGACAGCAGAGATCAGACAAGCGTCGACATGGAGCAGTTGAAGAAGATGGTGGATGCGTTCCTGGAGAACGGTTTCACATACTTCGATACCGCGTACATGTACCACGACGGAGTGAGCGAGACCGCCATCGGAGAGGCACTGGCCTCTAGGCACCCCAGGGACTCATTCACGTTGGCGACGAAGATGCCGCTGATGATCATCCGGACCGAGGCGGACCAGGAGCGCATCTTCAAGGAGCAGCTCGTCAAATGCAAGGTCGATCACTTCGACTATTACATGGCGCACAACGTCTGCAACCTCTTCTACCCCATTGCCCAGAAGCTCAAGACGTTCGAGTTCATGCAGAAGATGAAGGACGAGGGCAAAATCCGCAAGATCGGATTCTCCTTTCACGACGATGCGGAACTTCTCGAGAAGGTCCTCAACGACCACCCCGAGGTGGATTTCGTCCAGCTCCAGATCAATTACGTCGATTGGGACAGCGCTGCAATACAGTCGCACAAGTGCTACGATATCGCCGTGAAACACGGAAAAGAGGTCATAGTCATGGAGCCTGTCAAGGGAGGGATGCTCGCCAAGGTCCCCGCGGACGTCTCCAAGATATTCAGGGAGTACGAGCCCGGACTGTCGGACGTGTCCTGGGCCATACGTTTCGCGGCAAGCCATGACGGGGTCGGGATCGTTCTCAGCGGAATGTCCGAGATCGACCAGCTCATGGACAACATGAGCTACATGAAGGACTTCGAGCCCATGAACGACAAAGAGAAGGATGTGGCCCTCAGGGCGGCAAGCATCATCAACGGCACCATAGCCATACCCTGTACCAACTGCCGTTACTGCGTCAAGAGCTGTCCCCGGGACGTTGCGATTCCTGAGTACTTCTCGCTGTACAACACCGATGTTCTGGCGAATCCCGCGGGGTTCTCCATCCAAAGCGCCTATTACCTGAACCTTACAAAGGTCCACGGAAAGGCATCGGACTGCATCGCATGCGGAAACTGCGAGAACGAATGTCCCCAGCACATCAAGATCATAGACATGCTCAAGGATGTTGTCGAGAGATTCGAGAGCAACCCTCCGTTCTGAGTGTGATGTGCTCATGGGACGTACGCTGTATCTTGAATGCTTCTCGGGCATAAGCGGTGACATGACGGCAGGTGCCCTGATCGACCTGGGTGTGGATGTCGAGGGATTGAAAGGGGCACTGAACGGCCTCGGTGTCGACGGATTCGATATAAAGGTCAGCCGTGCGGTCAGGTCAGGACTGGATGTCTGCGACTTCGATGTCATATTGGAGCACGACAACCACGATCACGATATGGCATACCTCTACGGAAAGGATGCTCGCGGTCACGACGCGGAACACGGGGAACACTGCCATTCCCATGAGGGTTGCGACCATGCTCATGGGGGACACCGTCACGAACACCGCGGTCCGGACGAGATCTTCGAGATCATCGGCCGTTCGTCCCTCAGTTCACGCGCCAAGGATACCGCCGCGAGGATATTCACCATCTTGGCGGAATCCGAGGCCAAGGCCCACGGTGTCCCCGTGGACAAGGTCCGTTTCCACGAGGTCGGTGCGGTGGACTCCATCGTGGATGTCCTGACCGTCGCATACTGCCTCGATGCATTGGACATCGACAGGGTGTACGTCTCGGACCTCTACGAGGGACACGGATCGATCAGATGCCGGCACGGGATCATCCCGGTCCCCGTGCCGGCGGTGGTCAACATCGTCTCGGCGCACTCGATACCGATGCACCCGATGGATTCCGAAGGGGAGTTCGTCACTCCCACGGGCGCGGCCATAGTGGCCGCCGTCAGGACCGAGAAGGGAATGCCGAAGGCACATACGGTGGTGAGGACCGGAATGGGTTCCGGAAAGAGGGTCACGGACAGGTCCGGCATACTGAGGGCGTTCATCATCGAGGAGAGACCCGTTCCCAACAGGATATGGAAGCTCGAATGCAACATCGACGACTGCAGCGGAGAGGCCCTGGGATACACCATGGACCGTCTGATGGAGACGGGCGCGAGGGATGTTCATTTCATTCCGGTGTATATGAAGAAGAATCGTCCCGCATATCTGCTGGAGGTCATATGTTCGGAGGATTCCGTAGAGGATATGGAGCGCGTGATCTTCGGCGAGACCACCACCATAGGGATAAGGCGCGCGGAGATGATCGGAACCTCCCTGAAGAGAAGGGCCGAAGAGGTCGACACCCCGTACGGGAAAGTCCTGGTCAAAGTCTGTGATTTCGAAGGTTCGAAGCGTTTCTATCCTGAATATGAAAGTCTGAAGGAGATCTGCAAGAGATTCGGCATTCCGTATCAGGAAGCGTACAGGACCGTTCAGAATTCCTGCTGCGAACGTTTCGATACCGGAAGTTCTCAAAAACAATGATGTTCCACTGACATCGGCGATCGTATTCTCCGCCGTGATCAGAAAGATAGAACGATACGGTTGATGAATTTGTGCAATACGTTGCATTCACTGCTTCGTAGAGGCGGTCATGTTCGGGAAGATCGGCATCTTCGGATCCTTCAGATACAATAACGAAGGACGTGAGTGCGATACTGCATGGCCAGAATGACCATTGCCTTGATGTTCATGTTCTTCGCCTCAGCATTCTCTCTTTGCGTCTGTTCTGATTATCTTTCCCTGGATGCATACGATCTGCGGATACTGTTTCCTTCACAGAATTTGCAGTCTCCTTTGCATTCGGCAGGGTTGCATGAAGCGTTTGGTTTTGCCAGGGAATCGGTGATCATCTCCTCTATCGCCGGCATTATGACTTCGCTGAGCAGTTCGGCGAAGATCTCTTCGGGAAGATATTCGGTATTATCGCCTGAGCTCGATAGATGATTCTGAAATCAGACTAATTTGACAGTTGAGCATTCGCTGATCGTTCTGCATTTTTCATCATGTTCTTCCTGTCGTTCGGGTCTTTCCAGGGGCATTCAGCCCCAGGAAACACCCGAAACGACCACCACATCCCTCAGAATACGAGAGTTCAGGCTAAATCAAAATAAACTTCACAATGACCGTGGGATAAGGGCCATTATAGGTGCCATTTTCAGCCGTAATTCCCGGATGACGAGCTACAATCATGTAGCTATATTTTTCTGAGCAGATCTTGTTTATAAAGCATTTATATAGCGAATATAACGTGAATTCGGCACTTTGTCCTCGATTATCCCGCAAATCACATAGCGTCCGCTGAGAACACGCCCGATATCTGCAGGATATCGTGAGAATATGCGGTCCACGTCGACGCCCGGGACCTTGGAGCGATCCGGGAACATACCGATGAGCACATCGTCGCCTTCGGAGAACTCCTCGTCCTTGCCACGGTCGTGCAAGATCGTCAGCGGTAGCTTTCTCCAGAAAGATTCTGCACCGGAAGAAAAAGCAAGGAATCGCGAGAAAGATCGCGAATGTTCTCATAGGAACGTCAAAAATCAGGGCCGAAACCCTCATCGAAAAACAATCTCGGAAGTGCTTAACTTCGCATGATTTAAAAGTCAATCAGTACTCTGGGGCGTTAAATAATAGCAGGTTCGTGATATTCAACATTATTACGCCTCTAATGTGAGGGGGCCCGGTATGGGGCCTTCCTCGTTCAAAGCAGACTCATCAATGGACGTTTATGGATTGGTGCCCGTTTCCTTTCTCAAACATCTTTGTTTATGTTCTGCCATTGTTTTGGGGGAACAAATGATTGAGGCCCAGAGTCTTCCACCCAACGCCATCTGTTCCTTTATTTGATTTAGCAAGCATAGGATAGAGATATTCTTTAAACGCCTGGGATTTCCTTTCGTCGGCATCAGTGAATTTTCCCATTGCAATGTGGTTTAGTGCAAAGTTGGAAAAAATGTCAGCTATTTGCAATTCAACCCAATCGTGGGATAGCGCTCCAAGAATTTTGGGAATTATTTGCATGTTCAACGATTTGTTATTGTGAGGGTTTACATAATTTGAGGTTACAGCGCTAAAGTCGATCAGCTCGCTTACATCTGAAAGATCCCATATCAGCTGGTATATGCAGGAATCATCACTATGTAAATTCACATATCCTGACACTCTTTCCAACAGGAGCTCTCTTGTGATGTCTTTTGCCTGCAGTCCTTTCGGGTTTGACGGTACAAATGTTCTTACAGATCCTTGAGCATAGCTTCTATCTGTCGCCGTTATCCAGGCTGTCATGTCATATTTCCTCATCAGATTAGATATTTCAATTGCAACATCCTCTTCTGTTTTTCCATCCAGTAGATGTTTCGGCACAGTGCTCCCTTTGAATTCCTCCAAAGGATTCCTCATCAATTTTTCTTTCATTTTTTGAAAATCATCCGTTAGAGTGCCATGAGTATATAGTGTGGACAAAATGCCAGCAGTCACCCACAGGCTATTTTTGTTCAATTTAATCGTTCCTGCACCGGATTCATCAATGAAAATAATCTTACATGTCAAATTCACAGTTTTGAAATGTGTTTCTTAGTTAATATAGCACAAGTTTTGAATAGTGTAAAAGCGTAGTAATATCGGAGAGGGGAGAACGGGTTTTACCTGTTAGGCCCCACTCCGCATTTTTAGTTATTTTATGTTTTGTAACTCTGGTCTTGTAAGTCTAACACAATCGAGGTGGAATTTTTTAATTTGCATATAGATGAATATTTCATTATATGCCGGTGACAGGAATACAAATCAGATTATTCCACATTGTATTCTGATGATTCTGAAAGGGTAATAATATTCAAGTCAATACCCTCTTCTCTGAATAAATAGTGTCAGATTATTCAAAGAGCTATATGTTTTTCCAATACTGGCGTATCTGACGATGGGAGACCTTTATTCTATTGCAACGTCGTCTTTAATCCTACTATTCGCTGAAACAGCTGTTTTTGATTGAAAAAAGGGCCCAATGACGATCGAAGGGCCTCGAGATGAGAAGGCATACACCGAATTTCAAACGCGCAGGGATTTGATCGATAAAGCGTTAGAGAGGTTGAATTGGGCAAGGAATGTAGACTGGGGGACGAATTGGAACTCCGGGGGATGCCGAATCATTCCGAGGTCGGTTATGCTGACTATGTGCTGTTCGGTGACCTTCCCGAACTCTTACCCAAAGGTAATGCCATCGTTAACATCGCACCGCATCCTAACTACCAAAAACCAATACGTCCGGACATCTGGACGATAACAAAACAATAAGAAAAACGAATACCGGTTAATTAGTTGAAACGACGTTCCGGAACGATCATATGAAATTCGTCCATATCGCAGACCTCCACATCGGAAAGAAGCTCAAGGAGATGAACCTGGAGGAGGACCAGAGGTTCATCCTGGAGCAGATCGCAACCATAGTAAAGAACGAGCATGCGGACGCCGTCCTCATCGCCGGAGACGTCTACGACAGCGGATCGCCCAACGGCGAGTCCTCGTTGCTGCTGGACGGATTCCTGACCGATCTGCTCAAATCCGGAATAGAAATATTCATGATAAGCGGGAACCACGACTCCCCCGAGAAGCTGAGCTTCGGCAGCAGGATCTTCGACCGTGCCGGACTGCACATATGCGGCGTATTCGACGGTAAGCTCGATAAGTTCACATTTGACAAGAACAGCGAATCCGTGGACGTGTTCATGCTCCCCTTCATAAGACCGATCAACGTCTCCAAGATCCACAAGGACGAGAAGATATCGTCCTTCGGCGATGCGGTGAACTCTGCGATATCCCATACGGACCTATCGGGAGATAACAAGAAGATATTGATAACGCACCAGTTCGTCGGCGGGATATCGTCGCCTCAGCTGTCCGATTCCGAGTCCGCCTATGTCGGCACTGCGGAGATGATCCCGTTCACGCTGTTCGACCGTTTCGACTATGTGGCGCTGGGGCACCTTCACATCCCCCAGTCGGTCGGAAGGGATACTGTCCGTTACAGCGGGTCCCCTATGAAATATTCGACGTCGGAATGCTCCAAGGACAAATCGGTTACACTGATAGACGTTGGCGACGGCGTGGCCGTCACGGAAGTGCCGTTGAGGCCCCTGAGGGACCTGAAGGTCATCACAGGTCCGTTAGACCGGCTACTGGCCGAAGGGAAGCGCTCCGAGAACAAGGACGACTTCTACCACGTAAGGCTGGAGGACGACCCGCTGGACCCTATGCAGAAGCTCAGGGACGTCTATCCCAACGTGATCTCGCTCGAGATACTCCCGAAAGGTTACGGCAGTACCGAGGAGATAGACGAGGAGCGCTTCGAGAAGATAGACGTCGAGGAGCAGTTCGACGAGTTCTTCAGGTCTAGGATGTCCGGGAAGGATATGTCGGAAGAGCAGAAAAAAGTTGTACGAAATTCCATGCAAGATGCGGGGCTGATCTGATGATACCCCATAAATTGACGATGTCCGCGTTCGGACCCTACGGAAGCAGGATCTCCGTCGACTTCGACCACTTCGGAGGGAAGGGGCTGTTCCTGATAACCGGCGACACCGGCGCCGGTAAGACATCCATATTTGACGCGATCACCTTCGCACTCTACGGACGATTGACCGATTCCGAACGCGACGCCAAGGACTTCAGGAGCCACTTCGCCTCCAGGGAGACTGAGACGTTCGTCGAGCTGGACTTCACCCACAACGGCACGGACTACCGCATATACAGAAAACCGCAGTACCAGCGCCCGAGCAGGGACGGCAGCAAGCTGCAGACCGTGCAGCAGAAGGCCGAACTGACATGGAAATCAGGGGCCGAATCCGCGTGGACCTCCGTGAACGGTAAGATAGAGGAGATACTGGGGATCCAGTACGACCAGTGGAAGCAGATATCGATGATCGCCCAGGGCGAGTTCAGGAAGGTCCTGAACACAAACACGAAAGATCGTGAGATGATCTTCCGCAAGATATTCTCCACGGACTCGGTCGAAGCCTTCCAGCAGTCCGTGTCGGAAAAGTACCGCGACCTGAACGACAAATGCAAGAGCGCAGACTCAAAAATAGAGAATGCGAGAGGTTTCATCGTAATCGACGAGAGCTGCCCGCGCTACAAAGAATACTTGGAGCTCAAAGGCTCCGCATACGTCGAGGAGTACATCGACATCCTGAGCGGACAGAACATAACGGATGAAAATAAGCTCGCTTCGCTGAATGCCGAACAAGGCCGAAAGAATGAAGAGATGACCTTGGCGATAAAGTCCAAAGCCGAAGCGGAGAGCATCAACAGGCTATTCGAAGATCTGAAAAGCGCCCGCGGCAGGGCGAAAGAACTGAGTTTGAAGAAAGAGGGGATGGAAAGAAAGAGGACGGAATTAAGATCCATCAGGAGCGTCGTCGCACAAGTCAAAGCGCCGAGGTCCGCACTCCTATCTTTGAAAAATGATGTGTCCGGACTCGAAGAATCCATCAACGGCGCCGAGAAAGAGGTCACCATTCTGCGGAAAAGAGTCGAATCACTGGAAAAAACTAAGCAAGAAGCGGATTCCAAGAGGCCCGAATCTGAAAATCTGGTGGGACGCATCCAAAATCTGGAATCAGAGAGAGGATTGTACGCCTCGCTGTCTTCGGAAGATGAAAAACTCAGGAAGATTACATTTAGTCACTCTCAAATCGAAAAAGAACTAAATGGTGCAAAGGATAAGCAAGACGTACTTTCAGAAAGAATCAAAGGTTACAGATTTTTCCTAAACGAGAACGAAGACGTGGGAGAAAAAATATCCGAACTTAAATCTTCGATTAAAAGCGCAGAAAATGACCTCAAGGCGCTTTCGGACATAAGCGAGAAACTGAAAAAACACAGAACATCGAACAGTTCTCTCGAAGCAAAGCAGAAAGAGCTGGGCGAGGCCTCTCAGAAGCTGACGTCGCTCCGTGAAGAGCATATGAAAAAAGAGAGCACGTTCTACGCATCCCAGGCAGGCATTCTCGCACAGCTGCTAAAGGATAACGAGCCCTGCCCGGTATGCGGCTCGGAGCACCACCCCGCGCCGGCGACCGTCGCAGAGGGTGGCGTAACTAAAGAAGAACTAGACGTCCTGAAGAGAAAATACGAAGCACAGAGCAGCGCCGTATCGAATATTAGCAACGAGTGCACATTGCTGGATACTAATGCAAATACCAGCCTCAACGACTGCAAGGACCGCCTCGCTGGCATGGGCATGGTCTGCGTCACGGCCGACGATGTCGCCGAGGCCCTCGAAGAGCTGACCGCAAGCAGGACGAACATATTCAATGAATCTGAAAAGAGGAAAACGGAACTCGAGCCTGTTTCTAAAAGAGTCGATGAGATCCGTGAAGAATTCAACGATTCTCTGGATGGAGAGAAAACCAAAGCGGACAAAGCCGTGGATGAACTAAACACAAAATTCAATGATTCGAAGGTTACCCTGGTGGCCCAGACCGAAAAGGTGAACCTGATGAGAGAAGGGCTGGAATACGATTCCGAAGAGTCGTTGCTGTCAGCGATGGAAGAGCTCAGAAAATCCAAGAATGCCATCGACTCCGCCATCTCGGACGCAGATAAAGAACTGAACGATGCAAACCTCAAACTGGCTTCCGCCAAGGCAGAGCTGAAGGGCTACAAGGATCAGATCGAAGATAAGAGAAAATCGATATCATCAAAAGAAGAAGAGCTCGAAAATATCTACCGCAGGCTGTCCGTCAACGACGACAACGCGGCCATATTGCTCTCCAAGGAACCCGACATCGAATCCCTGCAGGAAGATATAACCACATATGACAACGAGGTCAGCATCAACGGAAAAGATCTGGAAAGACTTGCGAAGGAGACCGATGGCAGAGAACCGGTCGACCTGTCGTACTTCGATTCAGAGATCGACGAGATCGATGGTGCCATCAAAGCGATAAACTCCAGGATCACAACAGTAAATACACGCCTAACCAACAACAGAAACGCAATGGAGACAATCGATAAAGCGTCCAAGGACATGGCGAAACTGTCGAAGGAGCGGCAGGAGATCAAGGAGATAGCGGACGTCGCCTCCGGAGCTATGGGCGACAAAATGTCGTTCGAGACGTTCATACAGTCGCTTTACTTCAAGAGGGTCCTGCACTTCGCCAACCTGAGGATGAGGAAGATGACCTCCGGCAGGTACGAGCTTATCCCACGCAAGGAAACCAAGGACGGAAGGTCGAAGTTCGGCCTCGATATCGACGTCTTCGACAACTACACCGGAACGTCGAGGCCGTCCGAAACGCTTTCCGGCGGAGAATCATTCATGGCGGCGCTGTCTCTGGCGTTGGGGCTGTCCGATATGATCCAGAGGATCAACGGCGGAATACGCGTCGATACTTTGTTCGTCGACGAGGGGTTCGGTTCGCTGGACCAGGATACGCTCAAGGCATCGATCGCGATGCTGATGGAGCTCAGCGAATCCGACGTGCTCATCGGGATAATCTCGCACGTAGAGGCCCTGAAGCAGCAGATCGACAGGAAGATCATCGTCCGCAACAACAGCAACGCACATCGCGGGTCGTACATCGAGGTCGAATGAACCGGGAGACGATGGCCGTAACGTAAACATCGTGTCTGAAAAGACAAAACACGAAGGAGATCGTTCTTGGCATTCGGGCCTGAATGCCCTGAACACATCGAATTCTCTCCTCGATCGCCATACAGCGTGTTGCTCAGGCTTGGGATATGCTCAAAATAAGATGAAAATACAAAGGATTTCCAAAAATTACCATCGATATGTTAAAATTTTATTCATCGGAATGTGTAAAACTTCAACATCGGATTACAACTTTTTCACACATTACAAAGTGAAGCCGTGGAAATCTGAAGTAAAAATCATCGCGGTTTTGAAAATTTCATTTCCCTCCGAAAGTGCCGCCGGGACTAACGATACGGTTATCGCTCTCCGCGTACGATATTTGTATATTCTGTTTCCGCTTCCGTTGACGGTCCGGCAACGAATCGTGAAAGACCTAGGGTCATAAAACGAGAAGGTCCGCGTCCTTCCCGTGACGGCATCTGGTATCGCCTCTCCGCCCTCCACGCCATCCGTTAAATATCCCTGTTCGGATTGCGTTCCTATGTACATGTGCACTGAAATCAAAGTCGAATCCCGCATGACCTCTTCGCATATCCGCCCGTCCCATGAGGGGGCGCTCCAATGAGCGACACCAGGGTCGCGCTGGTGGGCGCCTGCGGCAGGATGGGCAGCCTGATCATCCGCCGTCTCCTGGCGACCGACGGAATGAAAATATCGGCGGCCTTCGACCTCGTCAACATAGGCAAGGACATAGGAGAGGTCATCGGGGTCGGTAAGCTGGACGTCCCCGTGTCGGACTCCAAGGACTTGTCCTCCGTCCTCAAGGAAAGCAAGACCGACGTGCTCATAGACTTCACAATCGCCGTCGCGACCGCCGCCAACGCACCGGTCGCTGCGGCGGCCGGGGTCAACCTCATCATCGGCACCACCGGACTGACGGCGGAGCAGAAGACCAACATAACGGATGCGGTCATCAAGAACAACGTCGCCGCCGTGATATCGTCCAACTACTCGATCGGCGTCGGAGTCTTCTTCAAACTCCTCAAAGAAGCCGCAAGGTACCTGGGAGACGAATACGACGTGGAGATCATAGAAGCGCACCACAACCAGAAGAAGGACGCTCCCAGCGGCACCGCGATGACCGCGGCCGAGATCATCAGCAAGGAGATGGGCGGAAAAGAATTCGTCTTCGGGCGCGAAGGGATCTGCCCCCGCGGTAAAGAAATAGGAATACACGCGGTCAGAGGCGGCGACATAGTCGGTGACCACACCGTGATGTTCGTCGGGAACTCCGAACGCATCGAGCTGCGCCACCAGGCCCATTCGAGGGAGATCTTCGTGGGCGGGGCGGTGATGGCCGCTAAGTGGGTCGTCTCCCAGAAGAAGGGCGTCGTGTACGAGATGTCCGACGTGCTGAGCTGAACACGGACGGTCAGTTCAGCGTGCCCGGGGACCATTCGGCTACGGCACGGTACAGCTCCGGCCGTTCCCTCTTATTCCCCCACAACATACTTTCCGGCAATCTCCATGAACGCACTCCTGTCGGAATCGAACCACGACCTGTAGTCCGTCCCTGCCGCACTTACGGCCTTCCCGACGTCCTCCAGGAATAACGGGATGTCCGACTGCTTCATCTTCCCGACCGGCCCGCCGAACCTCTCCTCTCCCGCCAGATGGGACCCGTCGGCGGACACCATGAACGCAGGTACCGACATACCGCCTTCCCTGACCGACGTACCTTGGAAGCCGATGGTCCCGATCTGATGCGTGGCGCAGGAAGAGCCGCAGCCCGAGATGTTCACCCTCGGCAACACCCCGTCGGCAAACTTGTTCCTCCTCGACATCTTAACGAGTTCTTCAAGCAGCCCACGGGAGTCCCTCAGCCCCTGCTGGCATATTTCTGATCCAACGCATGAAACGGACGATTCGAAAAGGGTCTCCGCCCCGTCTTCCGTCACTGACGATACCTTCTCCGCCTCCTCCGCGGTGCAGTTTATGACGTGGATCGTCTGGTCCGGGGACGTGCGCAGCCCCA
>Ga0265295_1004170_pt1 | contig 19749 bp, 13 predicted proteins | sample Munlansysbiofilm_FD_192503 | JGI IMG/M metagenome (GOLD analysis project Ga0265295, IMG submission 192503) | Leachate microbial communities from a municipal landfill in Southern Ontario, Canada - Methane capture system biofilm | ecosystem: Engineered > Solid waste > Landfill > Unclassified ... | reverse complement strand
CTGCGCAAGCTACATTATAGACCTGATTCAAGGCCTCCGGGTTTGTCGCCTGCATGGCCAGCTTGTTGGCCTGGATTACATTGTCGATATAGGTGAAGTCGCGCGAGTAGCTGCCGTCACCGTTGATCACCGGGCTTTGCAGCCGGATTAGACTGCTGACAAACTTGGGAATGACGGCGGCATAGGCACCATCAGGACTCTGACGGCGACCAAAAACATTGAAGTAGCGCAAACCTACGCAGTTGATGCCGTATAAGTCGTGAAAGTTCTGGGCGTAAAGCTCATTGACGTACTTAGTGATGGCGTAAGGCGACAAAGGCAGGCCTATATGCTCCTCAACCTTGGGCAGTGCCTGGCTGTCGCCGTAGGTAGAGCTGCTGGCGGCATACACAAAGCACTTCACAGCAGACTCCTGGGCGGCGTAAAGCATATTGACAAAGCCGCAGACATTGACCTCGGTGCTGGTCATCGGGTCCTTGATCGAACGCGGCACCGAACCCAGGGCAGCCTGATGAGAAACATAGTCCTGTCCAGCACAAACACGACGACAAACTGACAAATCGCGAATGTCGCCCTCAACCAATCGAAAATTAGCGTGCGCCTGAAAAGCAGCCAGGTTCTCGCGTTTGCCGGTGGAAAAATTGTCCAGCACCGTCACCTGATGCCCATCGGCCAAAAGTGATTCAACCAAATTGCTGCCGATGAAACCGGCGCCGCCAGTAACCAAAATACGCGATGCTTGCATAATTCTACCGTGATAATTAAATGTACATTGCCTGGAATGAAGTGCCGAAATGCGAGTGCAAGACTGATGCGCGAAAAAGACGCAATGCACCAAATCTATACCTTTTTAAACAGAATACAAGTAAAAAAACATAGACCGGCTTAACTGGGCTTGTCACAGGGACTTTTTGCACACGAAGACACACGAAGACACACGAAGGGGCACTAAGGGGGCACCGGAGGCCGGCGCTCGCCTCGGAACGGCAACAAAAAAGGCTCCGGCCACCTCAGAGAGGCAGGCGGAGCCTGGTTTTGGTTTAGGCTTTAGATCAGCTCGCCGAAGTTCTTGTGCAGGGCATTGCGCCTCAGGGCATCCTCCTCACAGAGCTTGAAGAGCTCGTCGGCCTCCGCCGCCGCCGGCGTATTGCGCAGCGAGCGGTAGCGCCCCTGAGCCGCCAGGAAGGCCTGGAACTGGTCGTTAGGCTCCTTGCAGTCCCAGCTGAAGCGCTTGTCGCCGCCAGCCGGATTATAGCGGTACAGCGGCACGTATCCGCACTCGACCGCCTTCTTCTGCTCTTCCTGGTGGTACATCATATCGATGCCGTGGTTGATGCAGGGAGAGTAGGCCATCACCAGCGAAGGCCCCTCGTAGGCCTCGGCCTCGGTCAAGGCGTTCAGGGTCTGCTGGCGGTTGGCTCCCATCGAACAGCTGGCCACATAGACATAGCCGTAGCTCATGGCCATAATGCCCATGTTCTTTTTGCCCAGGCGCTTGCCGCCGGCGGCAAACTGGGCTACCGCGCCAATCTGCGTGGCCTTGGAGGCCTGGCCGCCGGTATTGGAGTACACCTCGGTGTCAAGCACCAAGATATTGACATCCAGGCCGGAGGCCATCACATGGTCCAGCCCGCCGTAGCCTATGTCGTAGGCCCAGCCGTCTCCGCCGATGATCCACACCGACTTATCGACAAAGTAGTCTGCAAGCTCGTATGCTTTGGCGGCGAAGGCGCAATGCGGCACCCCTTTGGCCAACAGCGGCTTGACTGCTTCCTGGGCGGCAACCGCCTCAGGCCCTTTGTCTTTCCACAGGCTCATGCAGAGTTCGAGCGCCGCCTTCAGCTCGGCGGGGGTCTGCGCAGACTCGAGCATCTTGTCCACATTGAGCTTCAGCTGTTCGCGGTTGGCGTTGATGGCCAGGCGCATGCCCAGGCCGAACTCGGCGTTGTCCTCAAACAGACTGTTGGCCCAGGCCGGCCCGCGCCCCTCTTTGCTCTTGCAGTAGGGTATGGTCGGGAAGGTGCCGCCGTAGATGGAGGAACAGCCGGTGGCGTTGGCCACCACCATGTTCTCGCCAAACAACTGCGTGACCAGCTTCACATAAGGAGTCTCGCCGCAACCGGCACAGGCGCCGGAAAACTCGAAGAGCGGCTTCTTGAACTGACTGCCCTTGACACTGCCAGGACGGTTGTTGCCAAGAATGTTGTCGCTGCTGTTCTCGAAAAAGCTCACCTTGGCGACCTCGCCGTTCTGACGGGCCTCTTCGAGCGTGCCCCAGACCAGGGCCTTGTTGTCCTTGCTCGACATGGGGCAGGACTGTACGCAAACGCCGCAGCCCTGACAGTCCTCGCAGTAAACCTGCACCTTGAATTTCAAGGCGGGGTCGGCCTTGGGTCGCACATCAACCGCGCCAAAGTCGGCAGGGGCCGAGGCCAGCTCCGCAACCGGAATAAGCTTGCTGCGTATGGCGGCGTGCGGGCATACCATGCTGCAAATATTGCACTGTATGCAGTTTTCCGCCACCCAGACCGGGATGCGCGGAGCTATGCCGCGCTTTTCGAGGGCGGCGGTGCCGGTGGGCAGCTTACCGTCCAAAGACATGGCTGACACCGGGATGTCGTCACCCTTTTGCAGCATGGCCGGCAGAATGACCTTTTTGGCGAAGTCGTCGGCGTCGGCGGGCAGCAGGGCAGGCAGCTCAAAGCTCTCCACGCCCTCCAGGCTGGCAGGCACCTTGATCTCTTCCAGGGCAGCCGCGGTGTTGTCAACACAGACCCAGTTCATCTTCACTATGTCCATGCCCTTACGCTTGAAGCGCTTCTCGATGGAGGCCTTCAGCATCTTGATGGCCTGCTCCTTGTCAATCACCTCGGAGATCAGGAAAAAAGCGGTCTGCATAACCGAGTTGATGCGCTTGCCCAGACCGGCCTCAGTGGCAATCTTCAGAGCGTCAATGTTGTAAAAGCGTATCTTGCGCCCAACTATGGTTTCCTGCATCTCTTTGGTGAGCTTGGAGAAAACCTCATCGTTGGAAAACTCGGAGTTGAGCAAAAAGACGCCGCCCTCTTTCAGGCCGGAAATCATGTCATAGCGCCCGATGTAAGCCGGATTGTGGCAGGCGACAAAATTGGGGTGGCTAATAAGATAGGGGCTGGTGATCGGCTTCTGGCCAAAACGCAGATGCGATACGGTCACGCCGCCGGACTTCTTCGAGTCGTAGGAAAAGTAGCCCTGGGCGTAAAGCTCGGTCTCGTCACCAATCAGCTTGATGGAGTCCTTGTTGGCGCCAACCGTGCCGTCAGAACCCAGACCCCAGAAGGTGCAGCTGATGGTGCCCGCCGGCTCGCACTCGAATTCGGTGCCCACGCTCAAAGACTTGTGGCTGACGTCGTCAGTGATGCCCACTGTGAAGTCGTGGAAGGCCTTGCCGTCCAGATGATCGAAAACCGCCTTCACCATGGCAGGAGTGAACTCCTTGGAGGCCAGCCCGTAACGACCGCCAATAATCTTGGCCTGGCCAAAGGCGCTCTCCTTCACCGCGTTGACCACCGACAGATAGAGCGGTTCGCCGGCGGCGCCAGGCTCCTTGCTGCGGTCCAATACCGCGATCTTCTTGGTGCTCGCGGGCAAAGCCGCCAGGAAAGCGGCATTGTCAAAGGGCAGGAAGAAACGCACGTTGACCATGCCCAGTTTGGCTCCCTGGGAGTTGAGATGATTCACCGCCAAGGCCACGGTCTCAGCGCCGGAACCCATAACAACGATGACCTTTTCGGCGTCGGCGGCGCCGACATAGTCAAAGAGATGGTACTGCCGTCCAGTGGCCGCGGCAAACTTGTCCATATACTTCTGCACCAGTTTGGGCAAGGCGGCGTAATGCAGGTTGCTGGTCTCGCGACCCTGGAAATAAACGTCGGGGTTCTGCGCGGCCACATTAAGCACCGGCTTTTCCGGGCGCAAGGCGCGTTCGCGGAATGCCTCGACATACTTCATGTCGCACATCGCGCGCAGCTCATCATAATCGAGCAGCTCCATCTTCTGTATTTCATGCGAGGTGCGGAAGCCGTCAAAGAAATGCAGGAAAGGCACATTGGCCTCCAGAGTAGCCAGGTGCGCAATGGCCGCCATATCCTGGGCTTCCTGCACCGAGCTGGAGGCCAGCATGGCAAAGCCGGTGCCGCGGCAGGCCATAACGTCGGCATGATCGCCGAAGATGGCCAGACTCTGCGCCGCCAAGGAACGCGCCGAAACGTGAAAAACCGTGGGCAGCATCTCGCCGGCAATCTTGTACATGTTGGGAATCATCAGAAGCAGGCCCTGAGACGCAGTGTAGGTGGTGCTTAAAGCGCCAGCCACCAAAGAACCATGCAAGGCGCCGGCAGCACCGGCCTCGGACTGCATCTCAACGATGCTTAGGGGACGGCCAAACATATTCAGACGGCCTTGAGCTGCCCAGGAGTCCGCCAGCTCTCCCATCACGGATGAAGGGGTGATCGGATAGATGGCGGCTACCTCGCTGAACGCATAAGCTACGTGGGATGCAGCGGTATTGCCGTCAATAGTGACCATTTTCGCCATTGTGTGCTCCTTAAAAAAAAGAATTCAAGACGCCGAAAAGCTCTAGCCTCGGCAGACTAATGAAGGGAATCCTATAAATATAAAGCGGAATAAACTTTTTACAAGAGTAAAAATCAGGCAACAGAAACAACACAGTGGCTCTTTAGACACTAAGACACACTAATATTTAGTTGGCGCACACTTAAAAGCGGTTTTATGTGTTCTCTTCCGAGCAAAGCTGGCTTTTTGCTGATTTGTATGCCGGCAATGCAGTGAGCTTGCTGAGTATCGTATCGGCATATTTTTGAGTGACATTCCAGACATTCATTAGATCAATGCCAAAATATTGATGAATCAACACATCACGAAACCCAGCCATGCCGGACCAGTCTATGTCAGGATTGGCAGAACGAAACTCCTGCGAAAGCGCCTTGCTGGCCTCGCCAATTATCTCATAATTCCTAATAACGGCATCTTGAACCAATGAATTAGAACTAAAATCTCCAAAATCCATTTTTTGCGTGTAGCGCAAAATTTTTTCCAGCGAGCCTGCGATATGCAACAGGAAAGCCCCGTCGTTTTTTGTTTTCACAATATCACCGCCTCTGCCAGAACATTTTTACGAATATACGGGTGCAGCCCACGCTTGGAGACCACATCAACCTTACAGTCAAGCAGGCTGGAGATTTCATTTTGCAGGTGCACCTGGTCAAAAAGAGTGGCATGGGGAAGGAAGTCAACCAAAAGGTCCACATCGCTTTGAGCGTCTTCCTCTCCACGTGCACAAGAGCCGAAAACATAGACCTGCAACGCATTATGTCTATGTGCAATGCGATAGATCTCATCCTTGAGGCTATGTAGCTTACTCAACAGAGGCATGCGCGGCTCCCACAATATTACTGTTGCTGGTTAAAAATCTCCCTGTATAAAATAATGCCTAAGCAAACACTTGCAAGCAAAGCACAGTTATGAGGAAGAAAGATACCCTAGTGGCCGGCGTTTATTGCTGAAGAGCGAAGCCAAGCCGAAATACGCTAAAAAACTGCCTTGTCTTAGTGTGTCTTAGTGTGTCTTAGTGTGTCTTAGTGTCCAGACTTGTCTTCATTATGCGGTCGTAATACACTTCGGGCGGTGGCTGCGGCAGGGCTTCTTTTTCCTGCATAGCCTCCTTGAGTTCCTCCTCGGCGTCAGGCTCATACCACCAGTAGGCACTGCTCTCGCCGCTGTATTTGCCGATGACGCTGGGCGGCACGCCGAATTTATGCCAATACAGGATACGCGTATAATTAAGATTCCAAAGCAGAACATAGGGATGCTGCTCAAAAATCAGCTGGTCGATCTGGCGCACGATATCATGGCGCTGGGCCACATCGAAAATTCCCTTCTGCTCCTCGATCAGACGGTCAACCCGGCTGTCGGCAAAACCGCAGATATTGGAGCTGCCCGCACGCCCGGCCTCCTTGGAGGACCAAAGGCTCTCAGGGTCCTTGAACAGACCCGCCCCCCAGGCGGCCCAGGTCATGTCGAAGTTGAAGGCGTCCATGTCCTTGGCCCAGGCAGACCAGTCCTTGTTCTGGATATTCATCTGTACACCCAGCGATTTCAGGGCCTCCTGAAAAGGCAGCAGGAATTTTTCCGTCGAGCTTTCCCTGGAGAGGAAGTTAAAGCTTAGCTGTCTGCCGTTTTTTTCCCGCCAGCCACTTTGCGCATTTACCTTCCAGCCGGCCTGGTTCAACAGTTCGGCGGCCTGGTTGCGGTCGAATTTAATCAGCGGGTTCGGGCATGGGTTCTTGTCGTCATACAGGTCTTCATAGTATGAGCGATGCAGGAAGTACTGTCCGTACATCATGGTCTGATTCAGGGCTTCGCGGTCAATCAGGCAGCTCATGGCGCGGCGCACCAGCAAGTCGTCAAAGGGGGGACGGCGCATATTCATGGCAAAGCCCTGGAAACCCACCGGCTTATGGTTGTAAACCGCCTGCTTCACGATCCAGTTGTTGCGCACCGCGCCTAGCTTCTCCTCCAACTTATACCATTGACTAGCGGTATAGACCGGAAAAACATCAAGCTCCCCCTTTTTGAAGGCCTCGAAGGCGTTTTCACGGTCCTCGAAAAAACGGTAGCGTATATGCTCGAAGTTATATATGCCCTTTAGCGAGGGCCAGTCCCGTCGCCACCAGTCGCCGCGTCTTTCCAAAAGCAGGTACTGCCCCTCCTGCAGCTCCTTGAAACGATAAGGCCCGGAGACCACCGGAAAAGAAAAATTAATCTTGTTGAAGTCCTCGGAGGCGAAGACATGCCGGGGCATGACGGCAAAGCCGCCGGCAGCGCTTAAATTGCTCCAGTGCAGCTGCTTGGCACGAAAGCGCACCGCCCTGCCCTCATCGATAATCTCGGGAGGATGCAGACGCTCGAGGCTGAGCTTGTGCGGACCGGTCATATTGGCCGGGTTGACAATGGCCTCATAAGTCCAGACCACGTCGGCGGCCGTGACCGCCCGCCCATCGCTCCAGCGCGCCTTGGGGTCCAGCCAAAAGGTGAAGCTCAGCTTGTCCTCCGAGATGCTCCATTTCTCGGCCAGCGCGCGGTCATATTCGAGGGTCTGCGAGTTCATCTCGATTAGCGATTCATAGAAGCTGCCGAAAACCTGCGCGCTCATGCTGTTGTTGTCTAAATAGTAATTCAGGCTTTTCGGCGAAGGGCCTAGATGCTCGCAGATAGTGCCGCCGCTGACCGCATAGGGGCTGGCTACAGGATCAGGCTGACCAATCAAAGAATGTCGGGGATAAAATTCGTCGCCCAAACAGAAAAAAGCGGAAAGCAAGACTGCGCTGTACAGAATTCTTTTTAACATGATTTTATCCCAAAGGCAAGAAAAGCCTTTGTGTGACTTGGTGTCTCTTCGTGTGACTTGGTGTCTCTTCGTGTGACTTCGTGTCCAACTGGCTTTTTGGACGCGTTCTACCTTAGTAGCAGAGCTCCGGACTGATATAGTACAGCTTGCCAGGCTCCGGACTGAAGTGGTTTTGCGGCATCAGACTCTGCAATGACAGCGGCATACGCTGCTGCATGCTGAAGATAAAGTCCATGAAGGAAGGCGTCGAGGAGAATCTCACCAGGCTGGCCTCGGGAGCCTCGGCCAGCTCGCGGGCCTTGAGCAGTGCATCCTCGAAATAACCCAGCTGGTCAACCAGGCCCAGCTGCAAAGCATCCTGCCCAGACAGTATGCGCCCGTCGGCAAAACTGGCCTGCGCCACCGCATCGGCATCCTCGTAGGCCGAGCGCCCCTCAGCTACCACCTGGCAAAACTCGCGGAAGCTGCTTTGCACCATGCCTTGCACATACTCGCGCTCCGCAGCACTGCGCGGACGGCTCGGGTTAAGCATGTCCTTCATGTCGCCGGAGCGATAGACCTCGGGCTGCACGCCGATCTTCTCAAGCAGGCCTTGTATCTGGTATGAGCTGATAATAACGCCTATGCTGCCGGTAAAGGTCAGGCGGTTGGCCACGATCCAGTCGGCGGCGCTGGCGATAAAGTATCCGCCGCTGGCACCCAGCGAACGCATGCAGACCAAGACCGGCTTGCCGGCCTCGCGGCAGGCCAGCACCTGGTGGCGTATCTCATCGCTGGCCACCACCTCGCCGCCGGGGCTGTCCATGTCCAGGATGATGGCTTTCACCGCCGCGTCTTTGCGCGCCGCGCGCAACTCCCTGCCTATGCGCCGGGCCGAGGCATAGCGCTGCACATTGTCAAAGACGATGACCCCCTTCACTTCGATGAGCGCAATCTCCTGGTTCGATGCCGCGCTAATGCGCTCGACATAGCGCTTGCTGACACGCTCCTCGGACTCGCTGAATGTGCCCGGAAAACCTGAGCCGGACTCGGCCAGCTCGCCAACCAGCTTCACACAGCCCTTGCCCAGCATAAATATCAGCAGGACCAACAGGCAAAAAAAGGCGAAAAAGCCCAGCATCGCGGTCAGACAGCCGCTCATAAAAGAAGAGCGCTTGGGTGGCAGCGACGGCGGCGCTGAAGCGCCCTGTGTGCCGGCATACGTGCCGCGCAAAGGAGTGGGGGCGGACTCGTCAGCCTGATAAGACTGTGGATTATAATCTGAATTCATTAAGGTTTCCTGCTGCAGTAGTGAAGAAAAATCGTGTGTGCTCCTAGGGCCGTTTCAGGTTGTAGTCAGTGCCCTCGTTGGCCGGCCTGGCATGGCTGACGCGCAAGTACCCGGTTTGCTTGCTCAGGCTGGGCGTGCCACCATCAGGCACATAGTAGCGCTGTTGGCGCAATTGCAGATTGCGACCCATAAAGCTATAAATCAAATAGGAATACAAGCGGGGGCGCACCTGAATCAACACATGCACCGAACTGCTGCCGTCCACATCCATCTGCGGCGGCGTGCCTGAAATATAGGGGCCGAGACGATGCACTGCGTAGATATTATCGTCATCCTCGACACGCAAACAGTAGAGCTTTTCGCTGACATCCGGAAAGAGCAGCAGGATAAGGCGCATGCTTTTAATAAGCTCGCTGCTGCTCTGAGAGGGCAGACCCACGCTGCGCTCAAGAATGCGGCTGCCCTCGATAACCTCAACATTAATCGTGTTGGACAGATGCGTGCGGGGCAAACGGCTATGGTTCAAATACGCGGTAACCGAGTAGACCCCCTCCTTTTGCATATCATGCAGCATATTGATGCTGATCTGCAACTCGCGGCTCTCGCCAGGGGCCAGAATCAGATCGGCAATCGGATTGGCCTTGGCGTCTATGGCCTTGGCCACTTTGCCGGAATGCTCGTTGACGGCAAAGAAAAGCCGCCCGCCGCTTACCCCGTCCTGATCGCTGAAAATCAAGGTGTTGCCGCTGGAATTATTGATCACCAGCCGCAGATTTATAATCTCGTAGCGCAAATAGCGCGCACTCTCCGCCTTCAGTTGCAAGGCCACCTGCGCGCTGGAGCTTAGCGCCAGCAGACAGAACAAGCCAAAAAGAAACAAACGCTGAAAAAATGTAGAAAAAAACATGGCTTTACTCCAAAACTTAAAAGCAGCACTTAGTGTTACTTCGTGCGATTTAGTGTCCTTCCCTGGCGTTTACATCTTGTCGGCAAGCGCCTTAACCACCGCCGAGACTGAAACACCCTCGGCGCAGGCACCTGCATGCCTGGGACAGTCACGCAGGAAGCAAGGCGACTGCGGACACTTGCTCCGAAAGACCCGGTGCTGCTCGCCATAGGGACCGGTAAGCCCCAGGTCGGTAGCGCCAAACAGAGCCACGCAGGGCACTTGCAGGGCTGCGGCAATATGCATGGGGCCGCTATCATTAGTAAGCAAGACCGCCGATTTCTTCAGCAGCCCCACCAGTCCGCCCAGGCTACTTTGGCCGGCAAGATTCACCAGCTGCGGCATGGCGACGCGCTCGCGCAGCTCTTCGCCGGCCTCCCGTTCCGATTTGCTGCCCAGCAGCCAGCACTTGCACTGCGGACGCAGAGCCAGAAGCTCGCGCAGCACCTCGGCAAAGAAGCCTGGCGGCCAGTTTTTGCTCGGCCAGCGCGAGGAGTAGGCTACCGCTACAACCGGCTCGGGGCCAGCTTGCAGCAGGCTCTGAGCCTCATCCAGCCAGGCGGGTTTTACGCGCAGCTGCGGCTGGCTCAGCCCGGTAGCCTCGAGCCGAAAGTAGCTGCGCGCCAAAAACAGGTTCTTCTCCACCGCATGCCGGATTTCCGCCGGCAGCTTGATTCTGTGATGATAGAAGAATGCCGCTCCCTCGCGAGCGGTGTCAAAGCCGACTCGTATCGGAGCCTTGCTGAATTTGCAGATCAGCGCACTGCGCAACAGTCCCTGAAAGTCCAGCGCCAAGTCATAGGGCTGGGCCAGCAGCTCGCGGCGAAAGCTGCGCAGCGCCGAGCAGCCCTTAAACACGCCCAGCTCCTCGCGCGGAAAAGCAATCACGCGGTCTATGCCCGGCAGCATCTCGACGATCTCTGCCAGAGAGCGGTTCACCACCCAGCTCAAATCCAGCTGTGGAAATGCCTGTTGCAAAGCATAAACCGCCGGAAAAGTATGAAGTATGTCGCCCAGACTACTGGGCTTGACAATTAATACGCGCACAAACGCAACCCAAGTTAAATGTTTGCAGAACAAGCTTGCTACAAAAAAAGCCGCAGACAACCATGAACTTAGTGTCCCTTAGTGTGTCTTAGTGTGTCTTAGTGTGTCTTAGTGTCCCTTAGTGTGTCTTCGTGTCTCAAGGCCTTTTGCTTTTCGGTCAATTTTAGCGAGGCACATTTTCACCATTGCACTGCCAGTCCGCTGGCGTTAATGCCGCTGCCTATGCCCAGCATAAGCAGCTTGTCTCCGGTTTTCAGTCGTCCCTGCTCCAATGCCAGTGCGCAGGTTGCCGGCAAAGATGCTGAGCCGCAGTTGCCCAGCAGCGGGAAGCTGGAGTAGTCTTTCTCCAGGGGCAGCCCCAGTTTTTCATACAGCAGCGCCCGGTGAAACTTGCCCACCTGGTGTGTGCAAATAAGATCAGGCTCATCGGCCTGCCAGCCGCTGCAGCTCTGCAGCTTCTGCCACATGCCGGCGGCCACCTTCACACCCTGCTGCAGCAGCTCATGCGAGTCGGTCTGCATCAGCGGCTGGCTGGCATCAGTCATGCCGCCTTGAGCCTCGCCTTGACACAAATGGTTGCTGCTACAGTCCGAATAGGAGGCGGCAGCCAACAGCAAGCGGTTCTGCTGGCCAGCACGCGCGCGCCGCAGCAAAACCGCGGCTGCCCCCGAACCTATGGTCAGGGAGGCAAAATGCGCCTTCACGCTGGAACGGGTCAGGCTCATATCCGCATTCAAACTGGCAATCGTGTTTTCCAGCAAAGGCCCCGCATTTTCGCCGCAGAGCGCAATGCCCGCCTCAATCTGACCCAGCTCAATCATGTTGGCCAGACTCAAAATCCCGGAAACCAGACCCAGACAGGCGTTGGAAATATCGTAGTTGAGGCAATCATGCGACAAGCCCAGCTGACGGTGCAGCACCGTCGAAGTGGCCGGCTCGACAAAATCGCGGGACACGGCACAAAAAATCAGCGCGCCGATGCGCCCTGCCTCCAGCCCGGAGCGCTCGAGGAGCTTGCGCGCCGCCAGCAATGCGCCTTCGCTGGGCTTGCTGCCGGCATTCCAGAAACGTCGCTCCCGGATGCCGGTCATCAGCTCCAGCCTGCCCTCGGGCAGCCGAAGGCGCTCATACAATGGCTTCAGGCGACGCTCTATTTCATCGGAGCTAACTATATTGTCAGGCAAGACACAGACGAAATCAGCCAGGCTTACCTTGGAGTAACGTATCATATGGAATCAAGTTGTTTGGGGATTAAAAAGCATGCGACGGTCTGGTAGCGCCGCCCGAAAGCCCGAGTCTGGATAGACCCCGCCAAAAAGATAACCGGGCAGGAATTTGGACACGAAGACACACGAAGATACACTAAGACACACCAAGTCGTCTTCATCTAAAATTAAAATTTTAGCAGAAAATTTGCGTTTTTTATGCAATTTCATTGAGTTTTTCTGTTTTGGCCGGCTCCCTTTTCTCAACAAACCAAAACGGGCAAGCGGCTTATGCGGCGCCGCAGGCGCCGCATAAGCCCTTAGTGTGCCTTCGTGTCTCTTCGTGTCCCTTAGTGTCCTCCCCCTTCGTGTGCTTTAATGGCTCAAGTGCTTTTTGGACGGGCACTAGCTATCAGCGCCGCCTGACCATGTCCAAGTACATCAGGACAAACAAGGCCAGCGAACAGCCTATGCCAATCAAGGCGACTAGCGGCAGCCCCAACAGCATGGGCGGGTGATTGGCGTGGATAACCAGGGCGGAGGCGATCAGCAGCCCTACCTGAATGAGGGCGATGCTGATGCGGTTCAAGCCATGTTTGAGAAAGTCTTCCAGCCGCTCCAGGCCCAGCAAGCGGCTATTAAATTGCAACTTGCCCTCCAGACATTGTTGCCAGAAGCTCTTCTGCTGTTTGGGCATAAGGCGCAAAAAATCCTGCAGCTCCTCGTAATGTTCGAGCAGGCGACCGCCCTTTTTTGCCGGATTGAGACTGCGCAAGAAGACGCGCAACAGGAAGGGGCGCAGCTGCCGGATGATGTTAAAGGCGGGGTCCAACTGCCTGCCAAGCATGTCAGACTCGCCCATCGCCTTCAGCATCAGATAAATATGCGACTTCAAACCTACCCGGTGCCGGGTGCAGAGACGGTAGAACTCCTGCAGCACGCTCTGGGTTTTGACATCCTCGATCTCGCGGTAGAGATAATGGTCGGTAAAGGCCTCCAGGTCTCTCTCCAAGTCGCCCAGCTCCGGCTCCTGCTCATATTCCACCAGCTCCAATAGCAGGCGGGCGGCCTTGCGGAAGTTGCGCCTCAGGCAGCAGCCCAGCAGTCCGGCAAAGGCCTCGCGCTCCTCAATCGAAACACGGCCAACCTGGCCAAAATCAACATAGCAGATGCGATTGCCGGGCAGAAAAAAGATGTTGCCCGGATGCGGGTCAGAGTGAAAGAAACCATGCAGGAAAAACTGCTCAAGCAGCAGGTCCACTCCCAGACGGCTGATTTTCAGCGGGTCCAAGCCAAATTCAGGGAGCCGCTCCAGCTCGCTGGCCTTGCAGCCGCGCACATACTGCATGGTAAGCACCATACCCGAGGAGAGCTTGGGCCAGACTTTGGGCACCAGCAGCCCCTCGCGCCCCCTGAACTGCCTGGCAAAACACTGGATATTGGCCAGCTCGAGGTCAAGATTAAGCTCCTCCTCGATGCGCCGCGAAAACTCCTCGACGATTTTGCCTGGGTTCCAGAAACGCAGCTCCGGGTTTTGTTTTTCGAGGTAGTCGGCCAGGAAGCCCAGTATCTCCAAGTCGGCTCTGATGCTCTGTTCAATATCCGGCCTGCGCACTTTGACAAAGACCTCGCTGCCGTCATGCAGCCTGGCTCGGTGTCCTTGCGCTATGGAGGCGGCGGCTATAGGCTCCTGGTCAAACTCACTGTATAGCTCTTCGAGCTCGACGCCAAACTCGCGCTTGATGATCTGGCGCACGGTTTCAAAGGGAAAGGGGGGCACCTGGTCTTGCAGCTTGGCGAACTCCTCGACATACTCATGCGGGATGAGGTCTGGCCGCCCAGCCAGTATCTGGCCGGCCTTGACGAAGGTAGGCCCCAGTTCAGTCATCACGTGGCGCAGCCGCTCCGGCAGGCTTACCGGGGAGCTGGCCAGCTCCTCCCAGTTGCCGGCGCTCTTGCCCTCGGGCACCAGGCCGCGCAGCTTGTCAAACATAAAACCAAAGCCGTTCCTAAACAGCACCGCTAAAATGCGCCGCATCCGGCCCAGATGCCGGTAGGTGCGCGTGACGCGCTGAAATGGAAACAAGCCAGACATGGTTTTGCCCCGGTTGAATGTGCTAGAAACCTAAACCGCAGAAACTGCGCTTTACTCTCTTAGTGTCTCTTAGTGCTTCTTCGTGTCTCTTAGTGACCTACCCCCGCCTCTACATTAGACCCCGTCCAAAAAGGGTGCCTGGCGGAATTTTGGACACGAAGACACACGAAGCTACACTAAGACACACCAAGTAGTCTTCGTCTAAAATTAGAATTTTAGCAGAAAATTTGCGTTTTTAAACAATTTCATCGAGTTTTTTTGCTTTGTCCGGCCCCCTTTTCCCAACAAACCAAAACGGGCAAGCGGCTTATGCGGCGCCGCAGGCGCCGCATAAGCCCTTAGTGTCCCTTCGTGCCCCTTTGTGTCCCTTCGTGTCCTCCCCCCCCCTTCGTGTGCCTTAGTGGCTCAAGTGCTTTTTGGACGCGGTCTACATCAGCAGGGTCTTGACTTTTTGCAGCTCCAGCTCGACGCCCTGCGAAAGATCGTCGATGATCTCCTGCACAGTCTCGACCTTTTTGAGCAGGCCCACCGCCTGGCCGGCCATCATCGAGCCGTTGTCAACATCGCCGTCCTGCACGGCGCGGCGCAAGGCCCCGATCCAGAACTTCTCCACCTGGACCTGGGCATCCTTCAAGTCTATATGCGATTGATTCAGCATGCCGATAAGGTCCAGCTGCAGCTGCCCAAAGCGTTTCAAACCCTGGTTTTTCAAGGCTCTGACCGGGACGACCGGCAGCCTCTCGTCAATGGAGCCAGGCGAGACCGCGTCTCTGGCGTCGGCTCGCAGCATGGCTTTTTTGAATTCATAGTGCGCGCAGCTTTCCTCGGCGATGGCGAACCTGGTGCCCAGCTGCACGCCGGCGGCCCCCATCATAAAGAGGTGTGCGCAGAAGCGCCCGGTCGCGATGCCGCCGCCCACAAAGATAAGCGCCTCGTCAAAATTAAACAAGACCTCTTGTATCAGCACGTTCAGCCCCACCAGGCCTATGTGTCCGCCGGCTTCGGTGCCTTCGAGGATCAGGGCATCCACGCCGTAATTAAGCATTCTCTTGGCCACGGCCAAGGCCGGCGCAAAGCACATCACCTTGCTGCCTGCCGCCTTCATCATGGCGATCTCGTCGCCGCGCGGTATGCCGCCGGCAAAGATAACCACGGGCACCGGATTGCGCTGCAGCATCTCCAGCTGGGCATGATAGGCCGGCGAGATGGTGATGACATTCACGCCGAATGCCGCCCGGGTCAGGCTGCGGGTCTGCTCGATCTGCGACTCGAGGATATCCGGCGGGCAATTGCCCCCGGCCAGGCTGGCGAAGGCGCCGGCATTGCAGACCGCAGAAACCAGGTTAGGCTCGCTAATCCAAGTCATCGCTCCGCAAATCACCGGCACCTGAGTGCCCAGAAAATCATTGCCGCGACGAAAAAACTTATCGGTCAAAGTACTCATATTCATATCCTTTGAGTTTGCGCGCAACAGCAGCAAAAACGCAGTTAAAAAATTTGCTCTGCCTTCGTGTGTCTTCGTGTCCAAAAAACCTGGCCATTCCTCATTCGGCGGCCTCGCGCCGGGCCTGCAAAGCGGCCTCGCCTTCAGCAAGCTCTGCTTTGTCGCTGAGCATTTTCTGCATGACGGCCAGGCTCGCATCCAGGATCAGGTCCTGCGGCGGCACGCTTTCAGACTCCAGCTCGGCGTCCAGCTTCTCTTGATTGCGCCGCGCCCTGCGGCTGCGCGAGGAGTTCTTCCGCTGCGCCTGGAATTTGCGATACATGGCGGCGGCCTCTTTCTCCTTCTTTTGGTAGGCCTGCCGCTCCTCCAGCTCGAGAGGCAGCAGCTTTTGCCGGCGCAGCTCGGCGTAGAATTTAACATCGGCGAGAAATTCCGTGAAAGCCGCGGAGTCATGCATATACTGCTGTATAAATTCCTGCAATGCGGGCAGGGCCGCCCGGTTCTGCTCGCTGTAGGCGCTCAGCTTATATTTGGCGGCGGCGATCTCGTCCCAGGGCATCACGTGTGGCAGGCGCGCCTCGCCCACTTCCATATGGTCGCTGAAGGCGGGAAAAACCAGGTCCGGAATAACCCCCTTTACCTGGGTGGAACTGCCGTTGATGCGATAAAACTTGCCGATGGTGAACTTCAGCGAGCCTATGGCTTGCTTTTGCAGCAGTGCCGAGGCCAGGCGTATCTGCGCGTCGCGCTCCAGCTCGAAAACCGTCTGCACCGTGCCTTTGCCATGCGTTGACTTGTCGCCGAGCACCAGGGCACGCCCGCTGTCCTGCAAGGCGGCGGCCACGATCTCGGAGGCAGAGGCGCTGAACTTGTCCACCAGCACACATAGCGGCCCCTTATAGGCGGCGCTACGGTTGGGAGCGCTGAGTTTTTCAATCTGGCCGCGGTAATATTTCACCTGCACGACTGGGCCGCCGTCCAGAAACAGGCCGGCCAGCTTGACCGCCTCGTCCAGGCTGCCGCCGCCATTTCCTCGCAGGTCCAGGACAACCGCGTCCAGCTCGCCTTCCGCCTTGGCCTTGTTAATATGCCTGAGTATGTCTCGCGAAGAGCTGGTATAGTCCTCTTCCTTGCGCGAGCGCGCCGAGAAATCACTATAGAAAGTAGGCAGATAAAGTACCAGCACGCGAAAATCGCCCTCGCCCTCAGGGTTTTTCAGCAGGCGGATTTCGGCCTGCGCCTCCTGGTCTTTGAGCTTGATCTCGTCTCTCAGGATGCTCACTATCTGCTTGCTATTGCTGCCCTCGGGCATTACGGTGAGATGCACCATGGTGTTTTTCGGCCCTCGTATCTGGCTGACCACCCGGTTCAGCGGCATATCCACCACGTCCACCGGCTCTTCACCGTCCTGCGCCACCGCGACGATGCGGTCGCCCTCTTTGAGCTGCCCGTTTTTGTCGGCCGGCCCGCCGCTGACCACGCTGTCCACCACGGTATATGGGCCTATGCTGGTCAAGGTCGCCCCTATGCCCTGCAGAGACAAGCTCATATCTATGTCAAAATTATCCTTGGTTGCCGGCGCCATATAAGCCGAATGCGGATCGAAAAGCTGAGCCAGAGCGCTCATAAAAACCTCGAGTATCTGTATGGACTCATACTCCTGGCGGCGCTTGTAGCTGCGCGCAAAGCTCTTGGCCTGACGCTCGACAAAACCGTCCTGCATCCAGGCCGGCTTGTCATCGTCGGCCTCCTTATCATCATTATTCTCGCGCTCGAGGCTTTGCAGCTTGTCGAGCAAAAGCAGGTTTTTGACGCGCAGACGCCAGAGTTCCTGCAAGTCCTCTATGCTATCCTGCCATTGCGCCTGGTCGCTTTCAGTGGGCAGATACTCTTTCACGCTGAAATCTGGCTCCTTATACAGGCATTCTATTGAGTAGAGGGCCCATTGCTGCATACGCTGCACAAAACGCTCATAAACCAAAAAGGCCAGCTCCAGATTAACGCTGCGCTCCCTCGAGTTCCATAAAATCCGCTCGTAGCTGCGGAACTCCTCCAGGTCGGAGGCCAGAAAAAACACCTTGTTATAGTCTAAAAGCTTGAAATAGTTCTCATACCATTGCGCCGAAATATCCGGGGTGATCTTATATTTTTGGTAATGGCTGGAAAAGAGCAGCTCGAAGACCCGCTTGCTGACTATCTTCTCGCGTGTGCTCGCCTGCGGCAGGCTAAATTCGGCGGCGAGCATCTCGGCCACGGTCTCTTCAGCGGCAAATATAAAAAAACTGCCATGCAAGCATAGCAGAAGAAGCAAAAGTGTTTTTTTTATCATGAATGTAATTCCAATGCAAATCTATAGGCTAGGCAGCCGGGCTGCCTTTGCTTGTTCAGCGGCTGAAACGCCCCCTTTGCACAAAGCGCAAGTCGTTAATGCTCCCCTTGCTGTGTTGCAGGAGCACTGCGCGGATGCGGCTTTTTTCCTCCCTCTCAAAGGCGTAAAGCCAGCTGGCCGAGCTGACCTCCACATACAAAACACCGTCTTTTAAGTCAACCGGACTGGAATGCGCCGCCACGGCGGCGCCAAAAAGACCCTTCCAAGAGTTGCGCAGGCGCTCGAGAAACTCGACCTCGCCGGTGACAAAACGCTCCAAAACCTGGTCCACCAGCGCAGGCATGCCGGCCTTTTCCGGCCTCATTGCCGCAAACACCTCGTTTTTGCGCTCCGGCCCCAGCCAGTCGGCCAGGGTCTGCTCGCGCCAAAACTCCCGCGGGCTGGGCTGACGCCTTTCACCGTAACGGTGGGCATAGTCCTCTCGGGGCAGACAGGGGGGCAGCGGCGGCCTGGCAGCGCCCTGGCCGGAGGAATCATGACCTGATGATGTAGACATGCTTTGTCCGCCTCTGAGCCGCCCGCATGAATTCATGGTGAAACAGCATTGAACCATTATCTTATGGAAAACGCGGCGGCTCTCAACAAAATTGAGAATATGGCAAAAGTCAAAAAACCTTGTAATATAATGCCGTAAGCCGTAAATTCCCAACCTTGAGCGGTAGTGATGAGTACGATAAGAGAGAATTTGGAGCGTGTCAAGACACGCATGGCAGCGGCGGCACAACGCAGCGCCAGACCAATTGAGCAGATCAAATTGCTGGCGGTCAGCAAAACGATTGCCGCCGAGCGTATCCTCGAGGCCTACGAGGCCGGACAGCGACACTTCGCTGAAAACCGCGTGCAGGAGCTTTGCGCCAAAACCACAGTGCTGCCCGAAAACATAAACTGGCACCTGATTGGACACCTGCAACAGAACAAAGTTCGAGCCGCCTTGCAAAGCAATGCCATCATACACTCGGTAGACTCGATGAAACTGCTGCAAAGAATCAAGCGTATCGCCGAAGAACTGCAGAGCAAAGCCACAGTGCTGCTGGAAGTCAATATCTCCGGAGAAGACAGCAAATTCGGACTGGAGCCCGAACAGGTCGAGCCGCTGCTGCAAATCTGCCAGGAAGACGCGGTAAAATGCCTGGGGCTAATGACTATAGCCCCATATCAAGCCGAGGAAAGTGAACTGCGCCGTATCTTTGCCGCACTGCGAGAACTGCGTGACCAGCTGCAGCAAAACTGCGGCCTAAGCCTGCCAGAGCTTTCCATGGGAATGTCGGGCGACTTCGAGGCTGCCATCGCCGAGGGCGCAACCATGCTGCGCATAGGCTCAGCAATCTTCGGCGAAAGAACACAGTAAAAATAAACCCTAAAAATACGAACACAGCAGACAGCAGCCAAAAACTTCGTGTGCCTTCGTGTCTCTTCGTGTCTCTTCGTGTCCAAATCACTGCTACCCCCAAGCTAAAACCGCATCATGATATCTCCAGTTGTCCTGCAAATTGGTTCATTAAGCATCCGCTGGTATGGGGTTTTTACCGCCCTGGGCCTGCTGGCGGCCTACTTTCTGCAGCTGCGCCGCGCCAAACGCTATGGCTTTAATGCCGATATGGTCTCAGACCTGACTTTCACCTGTATGCTGGCCGGAGTAATAGGCGCGCGCATAGCCTACGTGCTGCGTTTCTGGTCTCAGGAATTCGCCGGCGAAGGCATCTGGGCATTATTCAAGGTCTGGGAAGGCGGCCTGGTCTTTCAGGGCGGCTTCATTGGCGCCGCCCTGGCTGGCATGGCACTGGCAAAACTGCGTAAATGGAGCCTGGCGGACGCCGCCGACCTGATCGCCCCAGCCCTCCCCCTGGGCCACGCCGTAGGACGCATAGGCTGCCTTATCAACGGCTGCTGCTTCGGATTCGTCTATCATGGCCCGCTTGCAGTGCATTATCCCGCCGCCGACAGC
>Ga0265295_1004169_pt1 | contig 19751 bp, 16 predicted proteins | sample Munlansysbiofilm_FD_192503 | JGI IMG/M metagenome (GOLD analysis project Ga0265295, IMG submission 192503) | Leachate microbial communities from a municipal landfill in Southern Ontario, Canada - Methane capture system biofilm | ecosystem: Engineered > Solid waste > Landfill > Unclassified ... | reverse complement strand
CATCACCGGTGATGTCCAGGATTATCTCGTCTTCGTCACCTTCATACTCATCGATAGCACCCTCAATGCCAAACGTTCCAAGAATCGTCCGAATAGCCTCTGCGCCGGCATCGGCTATCGCATCAAGCTGTTCATCGGTGAGCTCTGCTGTCTCGCTCACCGTGAGGCTGGACGCTTGTGTTTCGTCCGCGTCGGCGTCTTCGTCCTCCAAGTCCTCGTCTTCTACCAACTCGACACCGGGCTTCAGCCAAACGTGAACTCGTGCGGGCGCTGAACCGCCTTTGAATAGTCCCCGACCGGCCTCTGAAAGCACCTCGAACTGCACCGCGTCCTGTTGTACCCCCATCTGCTCGAGCGCCGCGTCGATCGCGTCCTCGACCGAGGGGCCCTCGATAGTCACTTCCTCTATCATGACTGCGCCTCCCGGACCTTATAGAGCTTTGTCTGGATCAGCTGCTGTATGACGCCGAGCAGGCCCTGTGTGACCCAGTACAGCACCACACCAGCAGACACGCTCCACCCAAAGAACAGCATCATCGCACCCATCATATAAGCCATCTGCTTCTGCTGAGACTGCGCACCCGGCTGCAATAGTTGAGGCACAAGTGTACTGGCACCGAACAGCAGAACGAACACCACGTAGGGGATGGCAGCCGTCAAGCCATCACCCTTGTAGACCTGGCTGGCAGATAGGGTGATATCTGGAAGAATTACCCAGAACCTCGACATAGCCGCCGCCGCCGCGTCTCCACTTTCCGCTGCGACCCTTGCGATCTCTAGCGGAAACAAGCCTGGTGTCTTGCCAGCAGTGCCCAGCATCCGGAAGAGTGCGATGAAGATAGGCATCTGTAGCAGCATCGGTAGACATCCGCCGAACGGATTCACTTTGTTATCCTGGTAGAACTTCAGAGTTTCTTCCTGAAGCTTTTCTTTGTCGTTCTTATACTTGTCTTGCAGCTCTTTAATCTTGGGTTGGATCCGCTGCAGCTCGTACATTGACTTCGTCTGCTTTATGGTAAGTGGCAACAAGATCGCCCGAATAGCGAGTGTCAGCAAGATGATTGCGAACCCGTAGTCGTTCACAACGCCGTACAGCGCCTTCAAGATAGTGAACAGTAGTTCTTCGATAGGTGCGAGCACGAACGCCACCCTCCTCGGGTCTGGCTGCAGGTCTTTCCGGGATCAACTCCACTCCGGGTCCCTCCCGGGGGGTCTACATCGCTCTCACACTATATACCACGCGCGCGTGACTCATGGCACTGGATCATGTCCCCCGGGATTCCATGGGTTACACCGCACGATCCGCTTGATCGCCAGCCACCCACCGTGTCTAAGTCCATAGCGCTCGATTGCTGTGTACGCATAAGAAGAGCACGTCGGTGTGAATCTGCAGTTTGGGCCGAGCAGGGGGGATATGACCCGCCGGTATATGGTGATCCCGAGCAGAGCAGCAACGGCAAGTGGATTCCTCATCGCTCTAGCACTTTGATCCGTTGAAGCCCTGCCATGATCGCCTTGTCGAGGTCAGTGTGCGAGATCGTACCGGTGATCGTCCGGGCCATGAGAACGACATCCCACCCTGGCCATGGGCCACCACACCTTGACACCGCTGCTCGCAATACTCGTTTGCTCCGGTTCCTCGTGACAGCCCCACCCAACCTCTTACCCGCGACAAAAAGCACGCGGCCATGTGAGCCACGTGCTTCTGGTGTCCGCACGGCAATGAGCGTGACGGTCGAACCCGTCGCCCTCACTCCCCGCCGGAAGATGTTGTCGATCTCACTCGCGTTCTTGATCGTACGCATGGGCCGACCCTTCGACCCGGCGGCTCGTCGGCTAAGCGGCGCTCGGGCAGAGCACCGCGCGTCCCTTACGGCGACGAGCGGCAAGAACCGCACGGCCGGCACGAGTTGACATGCGCTTACGGAACCCGTGTGTCTTCGCACGCTTCCGGTTATTCGGCTGGTATGTACGCTTCACTTCTGGTCCTTCCATTCGGCGCGCCGGGCCTGGCCCGGGCACAAGCCTGGCGATTATATCGGTGTGGTGACGCGACTGTCAATCCGCGCCATGTGGAATGCTCGAACCGACATAACAGAGTCCAACCCTTCGCTTTCCCATAGTGCCCGCTGTCAATTCATCCTTAAGACAGAAATCCCAACGAAATCTGTGGATACTGTGGAAAACCCAGGAGCCAAGCACGACTGCGCTGTGGATAACTCCGTGGGGTGCATTGTGGAAAGCTCGTCCCCTTTGCTAGAATCAACAACGCCCGAATGGTGGGCTTCTTGACTACTGATCCTTGAAAAACCCCTGGTAATTGGCTACTTTCCAAGATTCCTGACACATTTTCCCAGGAACTTGCTTATTAGTTATCCACAGTGATGTCACTCCTTCTTCTGGTGTATTCCACAACTCCGCCCTGCAGGGCTCCGCTGACCGAGTTCCCCACAGGTATCACAGCAGTGGAAACCCGAGAATCGATGCGGAACGGTCTCTACCTGCGCGTTCGATGTGTGTTCGATTGGTTTTCTGGAAACTTTGTCCACAGCTGTGGAAAGGATTGTGGATAACTAAGAAAACACCTGTTCAAGGATTGTCATCCGGTCTCTCTCAAGGTGTAAGTGAGGCTTTCGGATACGCCCTCTGCCAGCGGTTTCTCAAGAACGACTACTTTGCACGGTTGTGGATTACTCGGTGGAATACGGCTTCTGATCGGGGGGTTTGGTGGAGTCTTTCTCTAACAATGACATAGCTCGAGAAACACGCCCCGGCGGTGTGGAGGCGTCCCGTCCTGAGAGTGTTATCAGTCCGCCGCCTGGCCCTGCTCTGATCGCTGTGTATGACAACCTTACGTCGTCTCCACGGGTTGAGCGCATTCTCCGTGAGTCGGCACGTGACTTGATCGAAGAGCTGGCCACTCGCACGTATCAGATATCTCATGAGATAGGGGGCAGGGTCCCCTACATGGTTATTCGGGAGATCGTGGAGAATTTCATCCATGCAGGATTCGACGAAGTGGTCGTCAGTATCCTTGACGGGGGAAACACGCTTCGCTTCGCCGATCAGGGTCCCGGTATCCAGGAAAAGGACAGGGCGTTCCTTCCGGGGTTCACCACGGCGACAGACACTATGAAGCGAGTGATCAAAGGTGTGGGCTCGGGTCTACCTGTAGCCCGTGAGTGTCTGACGTTTTCAGAAGGCACTATCGAGGTCGATGACAACCTCGGTACGGGTACTGTCGTGACGCTGAGTGTGTCACCGCCACAGGAGATCACGTCGGCCGCCCCGCAACAAACAACCCCTGCGCCGCAACAAGTCACACCTACTTCTCCTGATCTTTCAGTACGCCATAAACGAGTGCTCTCTCTTGTTATGGAGGTGGGTTCACTCGGCCCATCCTTGGTGGCTCGCGAGCTTGGAGTCGGTCTTTCCACTGCTTATCGGGATCTCGAACATCTTGCAGACCTCGGCCTTGTCGAAGCCGACCTCTCGGGTAAACGCGTTTTAACAGAAGAAGGAATCCAGTGCCTCGACGCACTGTTTGGACGATAAGGGGCTGTAAATAGATGGATGTACAACAGGTGTGGCAAGACACGCTTGATGTAGTGCGCAGTGAACTGAACACACCAACATTCAAGACATGGTTCGAACAGACGTCTCCGCTTGGTATCGTCGAACACGAGATGCTCGTCGGTGTTCAGAATGACTTTGCTCGTGATTGGCTTGAGTCGAGATACTCTAGCCTACTTGCCTCGGCGCTCACGCAGGTCACGGGTGCCCCTATGGTTGTACGTTTCAGTGTACCGGGAGAGACGACTCACCCAATAGAACCAGAGCCCGAGCCTCTACGAGTTATACCTAACGAAACCCCGACTCTGGTTATCAAAGGACAGAAAGAGGCTACTCCCGACTTAGAGCCCGGGTGTACGTTTGACTCATTCGTCGTTGGGCCATCCAACCAGTTCTCATATCATGTGGCCCTTGCTGTGGCCGAGGCGCCGGGCACCGCATACAACCCACTCTTCATCTATGGAGGTGCAGGACTCGGTAAAACACACCTCCTGCAGTCGATCGGTTCATACGTGCGCTCAAGCTACCCTCATCTTCACGTCAAGTACGTTACCAGTGAGCAGTTCACAAACGACTTCATTAAGTCCATCGGAGATCGGGATAAGAACCGAACAGAAGGTTTTCGTCGGGCGTATCGAGAGAACGATGTTCTCCTAATAGACGACATTCAGTTCATCCAAGGTAAAGAGACTACGCAAACGGAGTTCTTCCACACGTTCAACACACTCCGTGAGGCGGGCAAACAGATCGTTATGACGTCAGATAGGCCACCTGCTGAAATCGGAAACATCGAAGAACGCCTCCGTACGCGATTTGGTTGGGGTCTCATCGCCGACATCCAGCCGCCTGATCTCGAGACACGTATCGCTATTCTCCGCAGAAAGGCGGAGATGGCTCGTGTCTCTGTGCCGGATGATGTGCTCGCATACATAGCCGAACGCTTATCGAGCAATATTCGTGAACTTGAAGGAGCGCTTGTCAGAGTCTCCGCGTACAGCTCTGTCTCACAGCGCCCCATCGATCTTGATCTTGCAGAGAGTGTCTTGAAAGACACCTTCCCTGAGCGTTCGGTAAAACCAATCTCTATATCCATAATCCAACAAGAAGTCTGTAGGTTCTATCAGATATCGCGAGCCGATCTGGTCGGTGATAAGCGCTCTCAGGCTATTGCCTTCCCCCGGCAGGTGGCTATGTATCTGAGTCGGGAGTTGACCGACTATTCACTTCCGAAGATCGGTGGTGAGTTCGGCGGTAGAGATCACACGACTGTAATGTATGCGAACTCGAAAATTCAGCGCCTGATCAACGAACAACGAGACGTCTACAATCAGATACAGACATTAACTAATCTCATCAGGCAGAAGAATTAACAGGGTACGTGTATATCGTGTGAGTGGTTGTGTGGAACAAAGGGGTTTGCTGTGGAGGAAACGGGGAGGGTGTTGATATGTGGATAGATCGGAACATTCTCCACACAAAGGTTCCACAGAGCATATAGCTGTGTTGACCAGGGAAAACAGGTGTACTCCACATCATCCACAACCCCTACTACTACTGCTACTGTAATTTAAATATCTAGAAGACCTTAGTAGATAAGATCTTAGTGGAAAGGGAGCAGTATGAAGATATCGATCGCGCGGGGAGAACTGCTCGATGCACTGTCAACCGTGTCGCGAGGGCTTTCCTCAAGAACGACACTACCGATCCTCTCAGGCATATACGTTTCAGCAAGAGGAGATCAGGCGGTCTTCCAGGCGACCGATCTTGAGGTATCAATCCGCACATCTTGTCAAGCAAGAGTGGACGAGGGAGGACAAGCGGTTCTGCCTGGAAAACTTCTAACTGATATCGTTCGAAGCCTTCCGGAAGCCGGCATCACGATCGATATATCATCCACCGGAAGTGCAACGATCACCTGCGGGCAATCTTCCTTCACCATGAAAACATTACCCCCTGAGGACTATCCGAAATTTCCCGAAGTGTCGCCAAGTGAGACGGTCTCACTACCTACAGAAGAGTTCTCTCACGTCGTACATCAAGTCTCGCGATCCGTGAGCCGGGATGAGACACGACCGATCCTTACAGGCATCCTCGTCGTAGTGGAAGAAGGAACCCTCAGGATGGTCGCCACCGATTCCTATCGCCTCTGTGTGAAGGAATCTCCGGTATCAGGATTAAGTGGAGGTATGGAACTTGTAGTACCCGGAAAAGCGATGGAAGACGTAGCGAAGCTGATCGGCTCTGCCGAGACGGTGTCTCTTGGTGTCTCAGAAAATCAGGTCATCTTCACCTTTGGGACCACTACGTTCATCTCACGGCGTATCGAGGGTACGTTCCCGAACTATCAACAACTGCTTCCAAAAGAACACGTGACCCGCGTCGTCGTCGATCGTATCGAACTTCTCGAAGCGGTTAAACGTGTTTCTTTGATGGCCCAACATAACTCGCCGATCCGGGTTGCAGTGAGCACGGTTGATCACACCCTGCGTCTTTCAGCGACATCACAAGACGTAGGTGAAGCCAGTGAGGACATCCCTGCGACTCCTGAAGGAGAGGATGTCGAGATCGCGTTCAGCCACTCATATCTTCTTGACGGGATCACTGTGGCAGAAGGCGATACGATCGCATTAGAGACCACGAGTCCGCTCAAACCGGGGGTAATAAAAACCGCAGATGGTAATGGATTCACGTACCTTCTGATGCCTGTTCGTATCAACTAAAGATATATAAGACAGCGTGTATATCTCACAGGTACAACTGAGGGATTTTCGGAATATCGAGGTATGGAATCTCGAGCCCCATAAGGCGCTTACGGTCCTTGTGGGTCCGAATGCGGCCGGTAAGACGAACACAATAGAAGCTATTCAGGTCATCTGTACAGGTGAATCGTTTCGGCGTCCCCGATGGATCGATCTTGTGAGATGGGATGCGCTTTCAGCGCAAATCTCGATGCACATCGAAGGGGAAGTGTCGCCAGTCGATATATCACTGACGATCGACGCTGAAGGACAGCGTGGTTGGAGAGTAGGGGGAGTGAAGAAGAGGCGTGTTTCTGATGCGACCCGCTTTGTCCCTACAGTGGTATTCACCCCGGATGACCTTGGGATGGTAAAAGGTCCGGCCGAACACAGGAGAGTAAGCCTCGACTCACTCGGGGAGCAGTTGTCTGTAGTATATGGGTCGTTAAGACGCGACTATGCACGGGTGGTCCGTCAGCGGAACAGCCTGCTTCGGGATGGTGCTCCGCGTGCAGCACTTGAGCCGTGGGACGTCCAACTCATATCCCTTGGTTCTCGTCTGTATACACACAGAAGACGACTTCTTAGAAAGCTAGCCACACAGATGAGGCCGCTATATGACAACCTCTCGGGTGGAGAGGTATTCGGCGTGGAACTGGTCGACAGATGTGGTGTCGGATTACCTTGTATCGATGAAGAGGTAGATCAACAGACGGTCATAACCAGATTCAGTGACTATCTTGCTACACGAATATCTGATGAGGTGGATCGGGGTGTCACCCTCGCAGGACCTCACCGGGACGATGTCTTATTTACGATTAATGGAAAAGACGCCAGATCGTTTGCGAGTCAAGGACAGCAACGGACGATCGCGCTTGCATGGAAACTCGCGGAGGTCGGGGTCGTGACAGCGGTACTCTCAAAAACTCCGGTGTTATTGCTCGACGATGTTATGTCCGAGCTCGATGGAATACGCCGTGCAGCACTGACGGATTTGATCCAGCGGGATATACAAACTTTTGTCACGACCACAAACACGAACTACTTCGACAAAACACTATTGAGCTCTGCGTTCGTAGTACCGGTTGGTGTTGGGTCGTGAGTAGACGTGCGAAGAAGACACAGACCTTCGGGGCCGCCGCGGAGCATGTCCTCGGCCGGATCGATACGTCAGGAAAGCGATACAGTGCACGCGTGGTAGGAGTATGGAGTGAAGTCGTGGGTCCAGGAATAGCACGACACACACAAGGGTTTGCATTCCGTGAAGGTAGAGAACTCGTGGTGTTTGTTGATACACCAGCATGGGCGAATGAACTTGCGCTTATGTCGGGCGACTTAATGAGAAGGATCAATGATCGTGTCGGTAAGGAGTCGGTAACCTCGTTGAGGTTCACTGTATCCAAGCGAGTAGCTACAGAGCGTGCCTGGGATACAGCAATCGAAGAGAGCGAGGCGGCCTATGAGCCCGATGCGGTGGAACCCCAGGCCTTAAGTGAGGTCGAGCGGGATCAAGCTGCTCATGTTGCAGCGGTCATAGAGGATCCAGATTTAAGGGAGACTGTCCTACGCGTGATGATGAAGGATCTGGCGCTGAAAAAAGGAGCTCGGGGAATCATCGGGTAAGGGTCGCCTGAGGAGCCCGGACAAGCACTCTGGAAACACCACTTGTGGTATACTTTACCAGGGCGAATGACTACATATCGTGGTCTCAGTATTCGCCCTACTCCAGCACCCGGCACGCGTCCGACGGAGGAGATATAGTGCCCGAAAGCACGTATTCAGGAAAAGACATCCAGGTACTAGAGGGCCTCGAGGCTGTTCGCAAGCGTCCCGGTATGTATATCGGCTCTACGGGTCCTAAAGGTCTTCATCACCTCGTGTACGAGATCGTGGATAACTCGGTCGACGAGGCTCTGGCCGGCGAGTGTACTGCCATCGATATCGTCATCCACTCAGACAACTCTATTTCGGTCACAGACAATGGTCGAGGTATCCCGGTCGACAATGTCCCGAAGTACCGCAAGCCGGGCGTCGAGGTTGCACTCACCGTCCTTCATGCGGGTGGTAAGTTCGGCGGAGGCGGTTATAAGGTCTCCGGCGGACTTCACGGTGTCGGTGTTAGTGTCGTGAACGCTCTCTCATCAAGACTCGAGGCCGAGGTCAAGCGAGACGGCAAGATATGGGAGATATCGTTCGAGCGTGGTAAGACGAAATCACCTCTCAGCGCGATAGGTAAGAGTAAGGCCACTGGTACCAAGATCACATTCTGGCCCGATGCGGATATCTTCGAGACGACGGAGTTCTCCTGGGAGATCATCGCCTCTCATATGAGGGAGACGGCGTTCCTCAACAAGAATCTCAGGATCACCCTCACTGACGAGCGTGAGCTCGAGCCCCGTCAACAGGAGTTCCGCTATGCGGGTGGCATCGTCGATTTCGTGAAGTACCTCAACCAGAAGCGTGAGACCATCCACTCGAAGCCGATCTATTTCGAAGCCGAGGGAGTCGGCGGCGCGGTCGAGGTTGCCATGGGTTGGAACTCCAGCTACTCCGATACAGTGCTTGCCTTCGCTAACAACATCAACACCCATGAAGGTGGTACGCACCTTGAGGGCTTCAAGAATGCCCTCACAAGAACGATCAACGATTATGCACGCCGTCAGGGCATCCTGAAGGAAAAGGACGACAACCTCTCGGGTGAAGACATCCGCGAGGGGCTTGTTGCCGTCATCTCAGTCAAGCTCGTCGATCCGCAGTTCGAGGGTCAGACTAAAACAAAGCTCGGGAACACCGAGATGCGCTCGTTGGTCCAATCAGTCGTGACCACGGGGCTGGCCGAGTTCCTTGAAGAGCACCCTAAGCCGGCAAGGGCGATCATCACCAAATCGGCTCAGGCGGCCAAGGCACGCATGGCGGCACGCAAGGCGAGAGAGCTGACACGGCGCAAGGGGCTCCTCGAGAGCTCCACGCTTCCCGGTAAGCTTGCCGACTGCTCGATCAGAGAGGCTTCTCTTACCGAGATATACCTCGTCGAGGGTGACTCGGCGGGTGGCTCCGCAAAGCAGGCCCGCGACCGCAGCTTCCAGGCGATCCTCCCGCTTCGCGGCAAGATACTCAATGTCGAAAAGGCGGGCATCACGCGTGCGTTGTCCTCACTCGAGATCCAGGCGATGATCACCGCCTTCGGCACAAGCGTCTCCGAAGAGTTCAATCTCGATAACGCCCGGTATCACAAGGTCATCATCATGACCGACGCCGATGTTGACGGAGCGCATATCCGCTGCTTGATCCTCACGTTCTTCTATCGCTTCATGCGTCCGATGATCGACGCAGGTTACGTCTATATCGCACAGCCGCCGCTCTACAAGATCACCTACGGCAAGAAGCACGAGTACGCGTATACCGATAAACAACTCCAGGAGGTGCTCGCTGCACTTCCCGAGAGCACCAAATACAATCTGCAGCGATATAAGGGTCTCGGTGAGATGAACCCCGAGCAGCTCTGGGAGACGACGATGGACCCGACGAAGCGCACTCTCCTGCAGGTGACGCTGGACGACGCGCTCGCTGCCGAAGAGGCGTTTGTGGATCTCATGGGTGATCAGGTCGAGCCGCGCAAGCTGTTCATTCAGCGATACGCCAAGAGCGTTCGCTTCCTGGACGTGTAGTACACGGTGCAGACGGAGGCGAACGATGACGCCGGACGACAGGCTGAAACCTCGGTTCGAGCCACCGCCGTGGGAGGCAGAGGCGTTCGAGCGGCTTCATCGGGAGCAGGCGAAGGAGCTCGCCGCCGAGGAGTTGGAGAGAGCCCTTCAAGCCCTGCGGCAGGAGAGTGGGGGGCAGGCCTCATCCGCCGCGGAGACTATGCAGGACACGCCACTGCCGGTGGTCGGGTTGGCGCAAGACGAGGTGGCACTTACTTACCGGTCAGCTGGTGGCGAGATATCCAGGGTACCAGAAGCGCACATCGAGGCGATGCTCGCCGCACTGAAGGCCGAGGAGGCACCCGCCGCCAAGGCCGGGCTGACATTGATCTACTCAACGGTGGCGTTCCTGGCCACTATGGGGACGTTCGTCGTGATCGCTGCGTTCGTGCTCTTTGCAAAGACAAAGCCGGCCGGGGGCTCCGCGTCAGTACTGACGTCGCTAGCTTCGATGGTCATGCTGTTGACGGGCGGCGGCCTGATGGCCGGTGCGGTCGTGCTGTTCCGAAAGCATCAAGAGTGATGAGGAGTGACGCTAGGTGACCGAATCGGATATCGCAGCCAGCGTAATACCAGTCGATATCGAGGACGAGCTTCGTAAGTCGTTCCTTGAATACTCGATGAGCGTCATCGTGGCTCGAGCTCTGCCGGATGTGCGAGACGGGCTGAAGCCGGTCCATCGTCGTATCCTGTATGCGATGAACGAGTCGGGCCTACTCCCGAACCGTCCGTATAAGAAGTCGGCGTGGACCGTCGGTGAAGTGCTTGGTAAGTATCACCCGCACGGTGATACGGCGGTATACGACACGATGGTGCGTATGGCTCAGGATTTTGCGATGCGCGTCACGCTTGTCGACGGGCACGGCAACTTCGGGTCGATTGACGGAGACTCGGCAGCCGCCATGCGGTACACGGAGTCGCGCCTGGCTCGGCCAGCGATGGAGCTTCTACGCGACCTCGACAAAGAGACGGTGGACTTCGGTCCCAACTATGACGACTCGCTTACCGAGCCAAGCGTGTTGCCAGCGCGATACCCCAACCTGTTGGTGAACGGTTCGACCGGTATCGCGGTGGGAATGGCCACCAATATCCCACCACACAACCTCGGCGAGGTCATCGACGCGACGTGTGCGCTCATCGATAACCCCGAGATAGAGACCGACGAGCTTATGCAGCACATGCCCGGCCCGGACTTTCCGACGGGTGCCATCATCATGGGTCGCGATGGGATCAAGTCGGCGTACGAGACAGGCCGTGGCTCGCTCAAGATCCGGGGTAAGGCTCATATCGAGCAGACGTCCACCGGACGCATGCGCATTATCGTGAACGAGATCCCTTATGCGGTGAACAAATCCAAACTCGTCACAAAAATCGCAGAACTCGTGCGAGAGAAGAAATTGACGGAGATCTCCGACTTGCGCGATGAGTCGGACCGCAAGGGTATGCGTATCGTGATCGAGCTCAAGCAGACGGCGATCCCGCAGGTGGTGCTGAACAAGCTCTTCAAGCACACGCAGCTTGAGTCCAGCTTCGGTATCATCATGCTTGCCCTCGTCGACGGCGAGCCAAAAGAACTCACACTCAAGCAGATGTTGTTCCACTACGTGGAGCACCAGAAGGATGTCATCGTCCGGCGAACGAAATACGAGCTCCGTAAGGCCGAGGAGAGGGCACACATCCTCGAGGGCTACATCATCGCACTCGATAACATCGACGAAGTCATCGCGATCATCAAGGCGAGTGCAGACGATCACGAGGCAAAGGCGCGGTTGACCGAGCGCTTCGGTCTCTCGGACGCCCAGACCGACGCGATCCTCGAGATGCGCTTGCGTCGTTTGACGGGTCTCGAGCGCAGCAAGATCGAAAGCGAGCTGGCCGACCTCCGCGAGAAGATCGCCTGGTACAGGCAGGTCCTCGGTGACATGTCGCTTGTTCTCAAGATCATCAAGGACGAACTTATCGAGATCAAAGAGAAGTTCGGGACAAAGCGCCGCACTGAGATCACGGCCGCCGCGAACGATCTTGACGTCGAGGACCTCATTGCCGAGGAGGATATGGTCGTCACGATCACAAAGGCGGGTTACGTGAAGCGCCTTCCTGTCGCGACGTATCGCCAGCAGAAGCGAGGCGGCAAGGGCATCTCAGGGGTCAACCTGAAGGAAAGCGACTTCGTCGAACAGTTGTTCATCAGCTCAACGCACGACTTTGTTCTCTTCTTTTCCACCAAAGGCAAGGTCTACCGCCTCAAGGTGCACGAGATCCCTGTCGGGTCGCGGCATGCACGCGGCACGGCGGTCGTGAATCTGCTGCCATTCGAGCAGGATGAGCGTATCGCGGCGGTCATCACCACACGTGAGTTCAGCGCCGACGAGCACCTGCTCTTCGCCACCTCGCACGGTATGGTGAAGAAGACCGCCATCCAGGCGTACGATCGCAGTCGTCGTGACGGCATCATCGCGATCAAGCTCCGGGCCGGCGACGAACTTATCGCTGTTCGTCGCGTGAAGGAGGGCGAGCGCGTCATCATGGTGTCTGCCGAAGGTAAGGCGATCATCTGGGACGAGGGTGATGCTCGTCCGATGGGCCGCGATACCAGCGGCGTCCGCGGCATGAACGTCAAGGGCGACGATCACGTTCTCGGCATGGAGATCGTATACCCGGGCTCAGAGCTCTTCGTGGTGACCGAGCGTGGGTATGGCAAGCGCACCCCGACCGATCAGTATCCGCTTCAGCATCGCGGTGGTATGGGCGTCAAGACCATTCAGGTCACCGAGAAGAAGGGCCGCCTGGCCGGCATGAAGATAGTGATGCCCGGGCATGAGCTCATGTTGATCTCCAATGAGGGTGTCGTGATCAGAGTGAAAGCTGAGGACATCAGCCAGCTTGGTCGCTCGACTCAAGGCGTGAAGGTCATGAACGTAGGTGGTGCCGACAGCGTTTGCGCTATCGCGCGAGTGAGCGCCAAAAAGCGCAAGCGTCCTGCCCTGGTCGAGGGCCAACAGCCGCTACTCGAGGAGGCTCTTGATCGCGTTCCCGGCATGACCGAGCGGGAGGCCGAAGCGGAGGACCTCGTGAGTGAGGATTTCGACGAAGAAGAGTAAGCGACTCCAGGACAAGACCGTCGCGGATCTGTAAACAGACATCCGCCTTCACGGGCGGTACGATATGCACGACACGAACGGCGCTCCCGTAGTGGGGCGTCGTTCTTCATACAGTCGAAAGGACCCCCGGTGCGCCAGAGGCGAACCCTGATCGGCAGACTACTGCCGGCCGGGACTTTGGATATGGCACGCGGGTTCAGCGATAATGCCCGGCGGTATCTCCTGACAGCGGCTTTCCAGAACGCCGGATACGGCATCATCGGCACCACGTTCGCCATCTATCTGAAGGATCAAGGCTTCAGTGAGGCGGTCGTCGGTGATGTGGAGGGTGCGCTCGCACTCGCTGCTGCCGTTGTCTGCCTGACGCTTCCACCACTCGTAGCATCGGTCGGATACCGGCGGCTCATGGTCCTCGCCGGCGTCGCGCTTGGTCTTTCGCGTCTTGGTCAGGCGTATGCGCCGACTGCGATCGCCATCGTAGGACTCGGTCTTCTGTACGGCGTGGGCGACGGCACGATGCAGTCACTCTCGACGGCGTTTCTCTCCGAGAACGCCGGTAGCGGGGGGCGCACGCGTCTGTTCACTGCCGACTTCGTGGTGAAGACAGGTGCGATGGTCGCCGGAGCACTCATGGGTGGCATCGTCCCGGTGGTTCTGCGTCCGATGGTGGGCGAGCAGGATGCATACCAGTTCACGATCGTGCTTGCCGGACTTATCATGATGGCCAGCGCCGTCTTTGCCGCAGGCATCAAAGAGCTGCCACATCGTGGCGCCAGAGGTATTACCGGTTGGATCACCACGCTGCGCGGGTTTAGTTCCTGGGGTCGCGTTGCGCGACTACTCGTTCCCGAGATGCTGATCTCTCTCGGTGCCGGTCTTGTCATACCGTTCGTTGCGCTGTTTCTCAAGCATCGGCTCGGCGCGACTGTCACCGAGGTTGGCGTTGTCCAGGCAGTGAGCTCGGTTGCAATGGCGGTTGCCGCGCTTGCGACTCCTCGTCTGGCCAAACGTATCGGACTCGCGGGAACGATCGTCCTGACAGAGCTGGTATCACTGCCGTTCCTGCTCTCGATACCGTTCGCACAGAGTCTTCCCGTGGCGGCTGTGTTGTTCTGGGTGCGTGGCATGCTGATGAACATGTCCTGGCCGATTTACAACCAACTCTCGATGGCGGGATTGCCCGCTGTAGACAAGCCGCTCGTGGCTGGCTGGGTGCGTTTTGGTTGGAGTATCGCGTGGCTTGCGGGCAGCTCGATCGGCGGACGTCTGATGGAGCAGTCATACACCACGCCGTACTTCTACACTGCCGCATTGTATGGGGCCGGTGCTGTGGCGACTTACGTGCTCTTGCGTCGTGTGAGCGACAATGAGGAGCTCGTGACTGCATCGGGAGCTTAGTCGCACAGACATGGGGTGGGCTCATCCGTGGATGATAGGATATGCACCATGAACACTTTCTTGCCTCTTCCCGCTGCTATCGATGCGATCCTCTTCGATCTCGATGGTACTGTTATCGACACGATCCCGCATATCCTTGCATCGTTCCGGCACGCCACCGCCGATGTGCTGGGCGAGTCACTTCCAGACGACGAGCTCATGCACCATGTGGGCATCCCGCTCGAGACTCAGATGCGCTACTTCACGACCGACGAGGACACGGTGGATCGCCTGCTGGCCTCGTACCGTGAGTTCAACCACCGGTCGCACGATGAGGCCATTCGGCTCTACCCCAATACGATGAGTACGCTCCAGGTAATCCATGGCGCTGACGTACCCATGGGTATCGTCACGTCCAAAGGCCGCATTATGGCCGAGCGAGCGATCACGCTCTTCGGACTCGGACAGTACTTCGGCGCCATCATCACGGCGGATGACACCCCCACCCACAAGCCCGATCCGCTCCCCGTCGTCATGGGGGCGGAAGCACTCGGTATCTTGCCGTCACGTTGCGTGTACGTGGGCGACAGTCCTATGGATATCGAGGCGGGTAACGGTGCGGGTGCGTATACGATCGCCGCTACGTGGGGTGTGGCATCGAGTGAACGTCTGGAGGCGGTGTCTCCGGATGCCGTTATCGATGACATCGCCGAGCTGCCGTCGTTGCTCGGCATAGGCTCCTAAAGATCCAGGAGGTCAGCGTGTCGAAGAAAAACAGGATCCGGATCGCGCTTGCACTCGTTCTCGTTGCCGTAGGAGCTGCTGTGGCTGTCGCTATCAGTAACTCGGATATAGAGACGGTCGAGGTAGCCGAGGTCACGCGCGAAGATCTTGCCATACTCGTCTCCGCGTCGGGGCAGATCGAGGCTGAGGATCGCGTGGACGTGTATCCGCCGACTGCGGGTACCCTTGCATCGATCGAAGTGACCGAGGGGGATCGGGTGACCGCCGGACAAGTCCTCGCTTTCATGGATACAGCACCGATAGAGGTGCAGGTGGCACAGGCGCAGGCTGCGTACGAGGGTGCGATGGCTCAGCGCGAGGCCATCGGTCGGACGGCTCCGGGTGCGGGCGATATCAAGGCTGCAGAGGCCGCCGTCACAGCTGCGCGCTCGGCGTATGAGGCCGCCGATGCCGCCTATAAGGCGGCCGTTTCAGGCGTGGGCGGTCCGGGAGCCAGTGACCTTGCGCAGGCTGAGACGGCGGTCAGGGTGGCCCGCACCGCAGCTGAGGCGGCACAGGCTGCTTACGACGCGTACTACGAGACGGTGTACCTGCCGGCCGAGGAGCCGCGGGAGGCTGCGCTTGAGTCGGCGTTGATCGCGCTCGAGCTCGCAGTCAACCAGACGTCTGCAAGCTATGAGGACGCCCAGGCCGGTCTTGCCGTCTTGAGTTCAGGGGCTGCGAGCCAGGCGAACGCTGTCACTACCAAGATGGCGCGTGATCAGGCGTACGCGGCGTATCTGGGCGCCGTCTCCCAGCGTGACGCACTGATAAAGGGGTCGGACGTCTCGGGTGCGAAATCGTCTGCTGACGCTGCGGTGGCTGCCGCCGAGTCCGCCCTGGCGTTTGCGAAAGACACACTCGATCGCGCGGAGATCGTGGCACCCCGGGACGGGATCGTCATCTTCTCGGGCGCCTCGGGATCCGCCTTACTGGCCGGCACGGGCATGTCTGCCTCCTCGGCCGGTCTGTCCGAGGGTGGCTCGGTCACACCCGCCGCACCCGTGTTCACAATCGTCGATCTCAGTGAACCGACGTTCCAGGCACAGGTTGATGAGACCGATGTCGTGCGTATCGACCCGGGAATGAGCGCGACAGTCTCCCTCGACGGGTTCCCCGAGCGGATCTTCTCTGCAGAGGTGGAGCGTATCGGTACGTCGTCGGTGCTCACTGTGACCGGCGGCACGGCTTTCCCGGTCTCGCTTCGTCTCAGGGCGGATGATCAACCGGTCCTGCTGGGCATGAACGGAGCGGTGGAGATCGAGATCGAGAAAATCGACAGTGCGGTCTCCGTACCGGTCGAGGCGCTGCTCGAAGACCGGACGGGCGCATATGTCTATAGCGTACGAGACGGTCGGGCACAGCGGGTGGACATAGAGATCGGGACGCTGACGGACACGCGTGTGGAGGTGCTCTCGGGTATCGAGTCGGGCGAGACGGTGATTGTGAGCGGTGTCGGCGATCTGGCCGACGACACCCGTGTGAGAGTCGAGTAGCGCATGACCACCAGTGATGTTGGGCCCTGGGACGTCGTTCTCGAGACACGCGATGTGACGAAGACCTATGTGCTTGAAGGTATAGAGGTCAACGCGCTTCGCGGCGTGGATGTGGCAATCCGCAAAGGGGAGATGGTTTCGATAATGGGCCCGTCGGGTTCCGGGAAGTCGACGCTCATGCACATCGTCGGACTTCTCGATCGCCCCACATCCGGGCAGGTAATCCTCGATGGCGCAGATGTGTCGCGTCTTTCACAGAATGAGCTTGCCGAGTTGCGCAACCGACATATCGGCTTCGTTTTCCAGTCGTTCAACCTTCTACCCCGCACCAGTGCGCTCACGAACGTCGAGCTCCCGCTCGTGTACGGCGGTGTTGGCGGGTCGGAGCGCACCCGGCGTTCACGTGAGGCGCTCGAGCGCGTGGGGTTGGGTGATCGCCTCGGGCACACATCTGCGCAGCTCTCGGGCGGACAACAGCAGCGAGTGGCGATCGCCCGGGCGCTCGTGAACAACCCGAGTATCGTCCTCGCCGATGAGCCGACCGGAAACCTGGACTCCAAGTCGGGGGTCGAGGTGATGGCCACTCTCCAGGGGCTGCATGAGCAGGGCATCACGGTCATCCTCGTCACGCATGATGACCAGGTCGCGCGGCACGCGAATCGTATCATCCGGGTCTTCGATGGTCAGGTGAAGGCGGACGTCGATGTGACCGACAGAGTCCTTGCCAAGCCGCAGACCATCGCTACCGGGGAGGTGTCGGAGTGAACTACGCCGAGAGCTTCCGCATCGCGATGCGCGCGCTCGCAGCGAACAAGGCACGAAGCCTGTTGACGATGCTCGGCGTGATCATCGGCGTGGCAGCGGTCATTCTTCTTGTCGGCATCGGCACGGGCGTTCAGGACGAGGTCACCGGCTCGCTCGAGGGCCTCGGCTCCAATCTGCTTTTCGTCATCCCGGGCGAGTACACCATGAGCATGGAGGGTGGCGGCGCTCCGGCGCGGTACTTCTCGCTGGACGATGTCGACACACTCGAGCGGCGGGTCGAGGGTGCGAGCGCGGTCGTCCCGGTCATGCGGATAGGCTCGACTATGAAGGCGGGTAATCGGGAAGTCCGCGTATCGGTCGCGGCTGCCAACGAGCAGGGCACCGAGGTGTTCACCTCGGACCTCGCGGACGGGCGTCACTACCGCAAGAGTGAGGTGGACGCCGCGTCTCGTGTGGTGGCGCTGGGGTCGTCAGTGGCGACGCAGTTGTTTCCTAACCAGAATCCACTCGGCAAACAGGTGACGCTTAACGGCCAGCGCTTCACCGTCATCGGGCATTACAAGCCGATGGGTGGCGGGCTGGCGGGCGATCAGGACGGTCAGGTCTATATCCCGATCACCACGGCCCAGAAGGTTTTCGGTACGACCGACATCGTATCGATCGCGGTGAAGTCAACCGATCCCGACGATGTGGATGCGGTGCGCCGGGAGATCACGCGGGCGCTGACGCCCACCTTTGGATCCGAGTTCACGGTGTTCTCTCAGGAGCAGACGCTCGGCATCTTGTCCGACTTGCTCGGGATGCTCACGTACATGCTCGCCGGCATAGCCGGGATCTCGCTGCTTGTGGGTGGCATCGGCATAATGAACATCATGCTTGTGAGCGTGAGCGAGCGAACCCGTGAGATCGGCATACGCAAGGCGGTCGGGGCGCGCACATACGACATCCTGTCACAGTTCGTCATCGAGGCCGTCGGACTCTCGATCCTCGGCGGCATCGTGGGTATCCTCGTGGGGTGGGGTGGTGCCTCGCTCATCGAGCAGTTCACGCCAGTGCCGGCCAATGTGACGCCATGGGCGGTCGCGATGTCCTTCTCCTTCGCGTTCTTCGTCGGCGTGTTCTTCGGCGTCTACCCCGCATACAAGGCGAGTCAACTCGACCCCATCGAGGCGCTGCGGTACGAGTGACGTGCGACGGGCGGGCTCTGCGCGATCAGGACATGAAGTCGCTCGGGTCGACGTGCTCGAGGAAGTCGCGGAACTTTTCGACCTCTTCCTCTTCATCGACCTCCGTGACCTGCACAGCGGCCTCGGCGAACACGTCTTCGGCCACGAAGACCGGGCAGCCTGCACGTACGGCGAGTGCCACCGAGTCGGAGGGCCGTGCATCGATCGCATGCTCGCGGTCGGCTCCACGCAGGATCACCGATGCATAGAAGGTCCCGGCGTCCAGGCTCGTGATCTCTACTCGAGCCACGGTATATCCGAGCACCTTTATGGTGTTGTGGAGAAGGTCGTGTGTCATGGGTCGTGGCGCTTCGATACCCTGTAGTGCGAGTAGGATGGCACCTGCCTCGGTATGGCCGATCCATATCGGTAGCGCGATGTGTGGGCTCACTGTGGGATCGTCGGTGCGCACGAGCAACAACACCGGTTGTTCGCTCACCGGGTCGAGGCTGAGTCCTGCTATGCGTACCTGGATCACGGACACCCCTTCGCTCTGTGCGCCCTACAACGGTAGCACGTGCCTGCGAAGTACGCGTCATCGTGCGCACGGACGGTTCTTGACGCTGGTTCGAGGCGTGGGCTATTGTAACCAGGCTGTTCTGAAGCGGGCCCGTAGCTCAGTTGGTTAGAGCGCACGGCTGATAACCGTGAGGTCGATGGTTCGAATCCATCCGGGCCCACCACACGACATGAACCCGCCATCTGCGCGTTCGCAGGTGGCGGGTTTCTCGTTTCTGGCGAATAGCTGGCATCTCGTACGGGAAGCGAGACGGTCACTCCGGACTGTCCCATAGTGCACGAGCCGATGCAGTCGTGTCACACTGGGGTGAGTGGATCCATGACGCTGGAAAAGGAGCAGGGATCGTATGACCGTCGAGAAGATAGCGATTCTGGTCGACTCGGGATCCGACGTACCTCGCGAATACCGCGAGAAGTACGGCATGTACGTCGCCCCACTGACGATCATCTATAAGGACGCCGAGTA